>ENA-OPEU01000124-OPEU01000124.1-human-gut-metagenome-genome-assembly--contig:-NODE-124-length-12848-cov-3.194403_pt1 | contig 12848 bp, 8 predicted proteins | sample MGYA00241639_ERZ501541 | MGnify/ENA primary metagenome ERZ501541 (study PRJEB25962, sample SAMEA2042428) | human gut metagenome | biome: human gut; feature: human-associated habitat; material: faeces...
CACCCATCGCGGGCAGCTATGGCCCATATCGTGGATAACCGACCGCATCTACGAGTGCTCTTACGGTCCGTGGCAGCGCGGCAACACGCAATATTATGTAAGTTCGGGCCTTGGCATCTGGGGCGGCAAGTTCCGCATAGGCACCTGTTCAGAGTATGTTGTGGCTACGATAACGGGGCGCAAATAGCCGTCGGCAGAAAAAGCCCTGAAAATCGTAACATTTTACATGATTTTTCCTTTCAGATTAAATATTTAAATTCCAAAATAAGCCTATTTATTAAGAAATATTTGTCGATTTACTTTCGAACTGTTAGTGGCCGAGTTACGCATCGTAACTCGGCCACTTTTTATGCAAAAGTGGCCCACTTTTCAAGCCTAACTCATAGCCTTTTTTCGTGGATTCTGATGGAATAGGAGAGACGGACCATGATATTAAGAGTAAAGGAACGGTTTTTTGTGTTATTGAAGAGGAAAGCAACATGGTAAATCGTTAGAAGCTATACTCATGTTGGCATATATCCGTCAATACAGAGAATATTTTTCTTGTAATACATCACGCTTATTAGTCAATAATTATTTATCTTTGCATACGTAACGGAATATGAACATTGCATTGTAAATAATCTAAGCAATAAACATTTGGACAACTTGAAATTGCTATGAAGTAAACATCTTTTTATACAAATTTCTGACAGAATGCAATTGTTTATTATTGTAGCATTATAATTAAAATAGACACAATGGCAAAAAGAACAAAGTCGTTTTCACATATAGAGGCGCAGGATGCGCTCGAGAAGTTAAATGAAAGCAGACCTTCAGGCGAAGAGCTGATATACAGTCTTCTCCGTATATTTTGTGGTTACGGAGATGGCAATATAAAACGCATCCGCGACGGAGTGGGCAATAAGGCAAAAGACGGACGTACTGTACTTATACCAAATCTGATAGCATATCGCCCGAAAGGTGAGCTTGACTTCTATGATGAGATAAAGGATATGCAGGCAGACAAAAAGATAATAAAGCATACGCCTCGTCTTTTTGTGGTAAGCGACGGTAATAAAATTGTGGCTCTCGACCCTAAAGAGCAGGATATATATGAAAACGAAGTAGGGTTGTTATGGAAAGATTTTGAGTTCTTTTGCCCGCTTGCCGGTATAGAGAAAATAAGAAATTATCAAGAAGCCGAAGTTGATATAAAGTCAGCCGAACTTATGGCTAAGATATTTGATGAGATAAGGCGTCACAATGATATTAAGGATAAAGAAGAGATGCACAATCTTAATATCTTTATGTCGCGCCTCTTGTTCTGCTATTTTGCCGAAGACACAAGCCTGTTTCCTGAACAGAATCTTTTTACAAATGCCATAATACAGTTTACTGCTGACGACGGACACGACCTTGCAGAGTTTATCGACAGGGCTTTTTTCGCAATGTCTACCGACAATCCTGCCGTACGTAATACTTTACCTAAGCAGTTTTCTGTTTTCCCATATGTCAACGGCGGACTGTTTAAAGAACGCATACCCATACCAGTGTTGAGCCGTCGTACACGTGTGCTTATGATTAAGTGTGGTGATTTTGATTGGAAAGACATTAATCCCGACATATTTGGCTCTATGATTCAGGCTGTCGTAACGCCTGAGATGCGTGCCGGGCTGGGTATGCATTATACGTCGGTGACAAACATTGAAAAACTTATTTATCCGTTGTTTCTTGATGAATTGCGTGATGAATTTAATGTGGCAAAAGACACCAAAGACATAAAGCGTTTGCGCAGATTGTTGGCAAGGCTTGGAAAAATAAAGTTTTTCGATCCGGCTTGTGGTAGTGGTAACTTCCTTATTGTTACATATAAGCGCATTCGTGAACTTGAAATCGAGATATGGGAAGTTTTGCGTAAATTTGGAGAATCAGAACTGCCGATGTCTAATATAAGCTTACAACAGTTTTATGGCATCGAGATTGACGATTTTGCATGCGATACGGCTACACTTTCTCTTTGGTTAGCTGAACATCAGATGAATAATAAGTTTTATTCTGCATTTAATGTTCATGTTGATGCCTTACCTCTTCGTCCGAGCGGACACATTGTGTGTCAGAATGCGTGTCGTGTTGATTGGAATACGGTTTGTCCGCACATATCGGACGAGGAAGTTTATGTTATGGGTAATCCTCCATATTTGGGGAGCTCTTTGCAAGATGAATCTCAGAAAGAGGATATGCAATATGTTTTTTCAAATATTAAAGGTTGGAAAAATTTAGATTATATATCTTGTTGGATTTATCTTGGAGCAAGATATATACATGATACGAAATCTAAATGTGCTTTTGTGTCGACAAATTCAATATGTCAAGGAGAACAAGTAGCTCTTTTGTGGGAACCAATATTCTCTATGGGAATAACTATATTTTTTGCATATAAAAGTTTTAAATGGAAAAATAATGCGAAAAATAATGCAGGTGTTACTTGTACTATTATTGGAATTGGAACAACGAAATACATCAATCAATGTATTTTAATAGATGAAAAAAGAAAGCAATATGTTTCTAATATATCTCCTTATTTAATTTCAACAAACCATAATTTTATTATACATAAAAGGCGTACCTCTTTATGTTTTGCTTTATGTATGGATTACGGAAGTAAACCTGCTGATGGTGGTTTCTTAATTATTAATCAAGATGATAAAGACAAATTAAATGAATTTGAATTGGGTTTTATTAAAAAATATATTGGTGCAGATGATTTTATAAATGGTATTAATAGATATTGTTTGTGGATTAATGACGAAGAATATTCTCGAGCCTTAAATTCAGATTTTATATCTGACAGAATTGAGGCAGTTAAAGATATACGTAATAAAAGTAAAAAGAATGCTACTAAAAAAGATGCAGCCTACCCTTATAAGTTTTCTGAAATCCGTTATAAAGAAAGCGAATGTATAATTATTCCTCGTCATTCTTCAGAACGTCGTGAATACATCCCAATAGGGTACTTAGATGCAGGAACAGTGGTTGCTGATTCAGCTTTTGCTATATACGATGCGCCAAAATGGCTTTTTGCTGTCCTTACCAGTAAGATGCACATGGCATGGGTTAAGACTGTAGGTGGAAGATTAGAAACACGATATCGCTATTCAGCCCAACTCTGTTATAATACATTCCCTTTTCCTGCTATCAGCGAATTGCAGAAAGCGGAGTTGGAAAAATTGGCACAAGAGGTTTTGGATATTCGTGACGAACATTTTGACATGACACCTGGCGAAAAGTATAATCCGGAAACAATGCCTGACGATTTAAAAGATGTACATCGTCGACTTGACCTTTCCGTTGAACGTTGCTATCGCCTCGAACCTTTTACCTCGGACGAAGAACGCCTTGAATGTTTGTTTAATTTGTATGTTAAAATGACGAAGAAATGAAGAATAATAATGGAACATATAGTGATGATGAAGTTAATGATTTGATGTTTGCAAACTCTGTTATCTTTTCGCAATGGTGTAATAATTTGATTGAATTAAATGATTTATCTAATATTACGGATAAATATCATGAAAAGGTTTTCTATGTTTGTTTATGGGAATTATTGGTAAATAGTTCATCTTATATTAATTCTCTTGAATTTAGAGAATCACAACATGAAAATGTATTAAAGATGATTGAGGAAATAAAGCAACATGTTTCTGATGATGAATATTTTATGTTACAATATTTTCGTAATTGTTCTTGCCATATATTCTTGACTAAATATAGTTATTTGGGAAAGGATTGGGCGATAAAAGATAAAGATAATAGAGTTGCATTTTATGATAAAAATGGAAATGTGATAAAACTAAATCAATATGAAATTAGAAATAAAATTAAAAATGTCATAGGTCAATATGGACATAGAGAAGATTATTTTAAAATAGAAATACGTAAACGTCTTAATCCAATAATAGCTAAATATCAAGATTTGATAACTTTAAAAATAGAGATATAATATCAAGTTTATATTATACAACAATTTTTGTATTCAATAAATAATGAGAAAGTTTTTAGTTTATATTTCTTGTGTTATTATAATATTGTTTGAAATAGGAATTATAATTTGCTATTTTAAAACATTTAATAATGGTCTTTCTTATTCTGTTGATAATTGGATTTTATTTTATCAACTTACCAATGGATTTGCAATAATAATTCTTACAATCATAAATATTGCTGTTTTTTATAAGATATCAGTTTCTCTTGATGTAAGAAGTAAATTATTTGAGGCACAATCTATAATAAGCCAGATGCGTGTAAAGCAATATGAGTATTTAAGAAATTTGATAAAAAATATACAAGTACAAGTTATAAGAAACGATATAAATCCTAAAGATGTAGAAGAACTTAAGAAAGGTTTGATGGAAATGGATAATTCTTTTCTATATAAAAATGATAATTTTAAAGATGAAATATTTTTCAAGCCATTGATAAATACAATTTGTGATGACTTTGAAAAGCATAATTTAAATATAGTAAAGACCTATAATGATTTGTCTTATTTTATTAAGATATTCGAATTTTATATTATACAACAAATGACAAGAGATGAAGAAATAAAAAAATATATCAATAAGAATAAAGATAATATAGATTCGACATTCAAGTGTTTAGATGATTTTGAAAAAGAAATAAATAAAATGCTACAGAAAGAAACTTTGAGTCAAAATAGTAGTAAGTAAGTTTTATCTGTTTGATGTTTTTGAATATATATTATGAACGAATTAAGGCAGGAAGTAAACGAAAATGGCAATAAATAATCTTGTAAACATCCAATATGCCCAAACTGGAGAATTGAGCGCAACCAACGAAATGGGAATGCGCGAGATGCAGGCAATGGTTTATGAACAACGTCAGCGTCAATATCTGTTGGTGAAAGCTCCGCCGGCATCAGGCAAGAGCCGCGCCATGATGTTTGTTGCGCTCGACAAATTGGCTAATCAGGGAATAAGGAAAGTGATAGTGTCGGTACCTGAAAAGTCTATTGGACGTTCGTTTAAAGACACTAAACTGAAAGACTTTGGATTTTTTGAAGATTGGAAAGTCGCACCTTATTATAATTTGTGCGATTCGCTTGGCTCGGAGACTTCAAAGCGTAAGAAGGTGCATGAATTCTTGTTGCCAGCAACATCGACAAAGATTCTTGTCTGCACGCACAGTACATTGCGTAACGCAATGAAAGACATACCTAATGAGCAGCTTAATGACGTATTCTTCGGTATAGACGAATTTCATCATACTTCGGCAGATGCGAACAATAATCTCGGAGAACTTATACGCAGACTGCTTAATGAAACGTCTGCACATGTATTGGCAATGACAGGAAGCTACTTCCGTGGCGACGCCATACCTGTAATGCGTCCTGAAGATGAAGAGAAATTCCAGCCCTCTATCAACTATAATTATTACCAACAGTTGAGCGGATACAAGTATCTGAAGAGCCTCGGCATTGGCTATCAGTTCTTTACAGGTAAATATATTACGGCTATTCCTGAAACGCTCGATACGACAAAGAAGACACTGATACATATACCTAACGTAAATTCAAAGACTTCGTATGCGTTGAAGTATGATGAAGTTGCAGACATAATAAAATGTATTGGTGAAATAGTTGAAGTCGATTACGAACATTATATTTATCATGTGCGAACTTCAGACGGGCGTATTCTTAAAGTCGGCGACCTTGTGGAAAATGAACAGTCGCGCAGAGATGCGTTGCAGGCTTATCTGCAACGTATGGATTCACGTGACGCTCTTGACATACTTATTGCTCTTGGAACAGCCAAAGAAGGTTTCGACTGGGCATGGTGCGAGTGTTGTATAACTATCGGCATACGTTCTTCTTTAACTGAAATAGTCCAGATTATTGGACGTTGCACCCGCGACTGTGAAGGAAAGACGCATGCACAGTTTATTAATCTGATACCTTGTCCGGACGCTGCACAGGATGATGTTTCTATGGCAGTAAACGATTTTCTTAAAGCTATTTCTGCTTCATTGCTTATGGAACAGGTGATGGCTCCACGCTGGACATTCAAGACGAAACGTGACGACGAGGATGAAGATAAAGAGGATAACAAAATAGGCGGTAAAAACAACAAACACACGATTGAAGTAAAAGGTCTGCCCGTTCTTTCAGAAAGGGCACAAGTAATATTGGACAACGACCTTGACACTTTGATTGCATCAGCACTTTCAGATAAGAAAATCCGTGACGCAATAATCGGTACTGAAAAGAATGAAATGATAACACAGGTGTATTTCCCTAAATTAATATCCGAGAAATATAATTTTCTGAATCAAGAGGAGGCTGAAGATCTGTCTAAATATGCAGTTTTGACTATTGCGACACAAGGAGAGGATATAAAGACTGATGACAGTGGAAATAAGTTTATAAGGCTTGCTAACCGTTTTGTTAATCTGGATGATTTGTCTATAAATCTTATTGATTCGATAAATCCGTTCCAGCGTGCATACGAAATTTTGTCAAGGTCATTGACTCCTGAGGTTCTTCGCACGATACAATATGAAATTGAATCAACCCGTGAAGAAATGACAAAAGAGGAAGCTGTTATTCTGTTTAAAAAGTATCTGCCTAAATGGCGTGAAGAACATGACGGGAAAGTGCCGACAATAAATGAAGCAGACGCTAACGGCAGAAGAATAGCCTTAGCAATTGAATATATACGTAAACTTAAACAGCAGTCACTTGCAAATAAAAGATGATAAACTGGGACGAAGAACTTGAACAAATATTTGAAGATCCACTTTTTGCTGATGTTACGGCTCCAAGAAAGAAAGTGACTTCAAGCGACCGGCTTATTGCCGGGTTTCAGAAAATATTAGAGTTTGTTGAAACAAACAACCGATTACCGCAGAATTGCGATAATCGTGAGGAAAGAACGCTTTATAATCAGCTTAAAGGTATTCTTAAAGACCCTAAGAAGGTAGAGAAATGTAAGCCTTACGATACAGCCAAAATATTAAGCGAGCGGAAAGAAGATGAAATCCCTGACTCGGAAAAGAGCTGTAAAAGTGAAACGGAACTTCTTGATGAAATTTTTAATGACCCAATATTTGATGGCGTAAGTTCTGATGATAATTCTTTGTTTGAACTTCCTGATTATATGAAAAAGCGTCTTGAGGAGCGTAAGGAAGCCGACTATGTTGCTCAAAGAGTGAAATGTGAGGATTTTGATAAGTTTGAGGCTGGATTTAAAGAAGTTCATGCTGGTCTGAAATCAGGTAAATATAGATTGATTAAATTCAAGGAAGCTCATATTGCACAAGGGAGATACTTCTTGGAAGATGGAATATTGGTTTATATTGCAGGGCTTGATCAGATAGAAAAGAACAGACACGGAAGGAAAGATAGCCGTACCCGATGCATTTATGAAAATGGAATGGAGTCGGGAATCTATATGCAGACATTATGTAAAAATCTTTATAGTACGGGATATACTGTACAAGATATGTCTGGTGTTGAGGAAAATTATTTGGAAAAGAAATTTTCGATAAATTCTAATGATATAGAAAGTGGCATAATCTATGTGTTGCGTTCTTTGTCAAAAGATCCAGAAATAGCCTCAATAAAGAATCTTTATAAGATTGGTTTTACTACGACGACAGTAGATGCACGCATAGCCAATGCAAAGAATGAACCGACTTATCTTTGTGCAGACGTTGAAGTTGTTGAGATATGGAGAGTTTATAATGTAAAAAGTTCAGTCTTTGAAGCACTTATACATAAACTCTTTGATAATGTTCAGTTGCAGGTCGTTGTTGATGGGAAAAAGCCTAAAGAATGGTTTGTCGTTCCGTTCAATGTTATTGAACAAGCGGTTAAATATATTATTAGTGGAGTTCCTATTGCATACGATGAAACTGTGCAGCAAATAGTTGTTTTAAAAGAATAAAGAAAAGTGATATAATAATAAAGGCTAAAACTTTCTTGTTGATCATTATCCATTGTCGTTATGCGATATGCGGTGCGCACGACAATCTTATTGTTGTCAACAAAAAAGTTTTAGTCTTGTTGTTTTGTTCGATATACCTTTCGGTTGTATCTTCTTACAGCTTGCTCATAAACTTCTCGCGGTCAACGATGAAGCGCAGGTGAGTGCCTTCGCCTATCACGGCGTCGCCCTGCATGGCTTTGACGGTGAAATACAGTTTGCGGCCGTCTACCTTTGTCAGCGTGGCTTCTGCCTTGACCTCAACTCCTAATGGCGTAGGCTTCAGGTGTGATGACTCTATGTGTCCGCCTACGGTGGTGCTTCCTTCGGGCAGTTCGGGGGCAACTGCCAACATTGCGGCGTTCTCCATCAGCGCCATCATGGCCGGCGTAGCCAACACGGGCATGTCGCCCGAACCCATGGCCTTGGCGGTGAGAGCTTCGGTCACCGTCAGGCTGCTTGTGTGTGTAAGTCCTGTTTCCAGCATAATATTTATAGATGATTTTATTTTCAATGCTCAAAAATACATAATCTTTACTTTACGTGCAAGCTATTAAGTGCCGATTTTTTGTTTTGCAATATAAAATAAACTAACTTTGCATCGTGAACATAAAAAAGATAATAACATTATGGCATTAATAAAATCAATAAAAGGTCTGACACCCAAATGGGGCAAGGACTGCTATTTCAGCGAGAACGCCACTGTTGTTGGCGAGGTTAACATGGGCGATGAATGCTCAATATGGTTTAACGCCGTTGTGCGCGGCGACGTGGCTCCCGTAACCATAGGCAACCGTGTAAACGTGCAGGACGGTGCCTGCGTGCATGTTACCAACACCACCGGTCCGGTTGTCATTGAAGACGACGTGAGCATAGGCCACAACGCCACCGTGCATGCCTGCACCATACGCCGCGGAGCGCTGATAGGAATGGGCGCAACGGTGCTCGACAATGCCGAAGTAGGCGAGGGCGCAATAGTTGCAGCCGGTGCACTGGTGCTGCAGGGCACAAAGATTGGTCAGCACGAGATATGGGGCGGAGTGCCTGCCAAGTTTATCAAGAAGACACGTCCCGACCAGGCAGAGAGCTTTGCCAAGCATTATGTGGAATACTCTAAGTGGTATCTTGATGAGAAATAACGGCATTTGTTGCTGCCTTGCAGTGCCGTTCACCGGCTGTTGAGGCTGATGCTGTGACCTGAATATAATACAAAAAACAGACGCCCCGCAGGAATAGTTCCCGCGGGGCGTCATTGTCTTATTGGATATTTAAATCAAGAAATTAATAGTCTGCGTTCTGAGGATCAAAGTTAGTCCATCCGTTGAGCCATGTGTCGCCAGCTGCGAAAGCTCCGATGTAAGCAACCTTGTCGAAACCGCTTGAGAGCAGAGAGTTAGTGAATGCTGCTGCGTTGAGCAGTGGGCTGCCTGATGTAGGAATATAACCTGTTGTGTCGAACCAGCCTGTAGCTGCGTCATAAACCTGGTTGCCGCTCTGAGCCTTGAAGAATGTGCTTGAGAATGAAGGCTTGGTTTGGTCAACCTGCTTTGTCTCGTAGTTGTAAAGACCGTCAACATAAATCTTGTTGAAGTCAGTACCAACAGCGTCAACGTTAGCCATCCAGATGTTCTCCAGTTTCAGGTTGCCTGCTGTTGCTGCGCCCTGAGTGTCGCCCTTCTCGTTGTCGAGGATAAGACCGACAGGCCAGCCTATTGCAACAGAGTTGAAGCAGTTGAGGTGAGTGTCGCGGCGTATGTGCATTGCAGCCTGGAATTTGCCGAGGCTTGAGCCGTTGTTGGGATAGTAGTTGCCGCCGTTGATGTAAGAAGCGTCGTTTACGAACGAAGCGTCTGTAGCCATCGGGCCTACGAGTGTCATGTTAGAGAATACGGCAGATGTGTGAGGCTCGCTGTTAGAACCGTCGGCGTTGTTGTCGCTCTCGAAGCTGTTGCTCTGTGATACGTCGGCAATCTTAGAGTCGCGTACTGACAGACCGAACTGAACTTTTCCGCTGAATCCGTTGTCTGTATCGAAGTCGTCGTCCCAGCCTTTGTATGCTACAAGATATTTGCAGTTTACTGTTCCGCCGAACCACTCATAAGAGTCGTCGTTGGTATATGACACCTGTACGTGGTCGATCTTTGTGCCGCTTCCTACAGAACCGAGTGTAAGACCGTTGATCTCCTGGTCAGTCTGGAAAGGATAGCCTGCAAACTCGATGCGCACGTAGCTCAGCACGCCAGAGTTGTCGGCGTCGTCGTTACCTCCGTGCTTGGTGCGCGGACCACCTTCAATCTGCATTTCGCTCTTGTTGTTCTTAGCCTTACCGCAGAGGATGATGCCACCCCAGTCGCCCGGACGGCGGTTGCCTTTAGCCTCTTCTGATGTAAACACGATAGGTTCTGTTGCTGTTCCCTGTGCGATGAGCTTTCCGCCGCGCTCAGCTATGAGCGAAGCCTTTGTCTGCTTGTCGCCCTTGATTACGGTTCCCGGCTCTATTGTAAGCTCGGCTCCGTCGGCTATGTAAACCCATCCTTTCAGGATATATGTGCCTTTCTTGATGGTCTGCTTTCCTGTGAAAACAAACTCCTGGTCACCGTTTCCAATCTGTGTACCGTTGTCGTTTACGTTGGCGTCGCCGTCTGCCGTGAACAGCAGGTGGTCGCAGGCCTTGATACCGCCGTTGGTGGTCCAGTTGACACCGCTCTGTGTAGTGCCTGAATTGTCGTCGTCGCTGCAAGAGCTCATTGTGAGCGCCATTGCCATGATGCCTAAGCATCCGTAAAGTTTAAACTTGTCCATTTTCATCTTTTTGTTAAACATCTTATAGTGAATAATTTTTTTTATTTTTTCTTTTATGGGAGTAATGGTACTGATGGGAGTGATGTGGGCAAATGTTCCGCCTTGTCCCTTTATCAGAACTTATACACGGCGCTTACTCCTATGTTGCGGCCGGGCTTGTATACTCTTGTTATCTGCTCTACCTCGCGGCTTGTTCCGTTTGAGTAGTGAACGTCGGCAAACTGCTTGTAGTAGACTTTCTGTGCCAGCAGGTCGCGTATGCTTAGCTTCACTTCCCAGTGCTTGCCGAATTTCTTCGATGCCGAGAGGTCTATCACGTCGCGGGGCATCTCGTAGCTGTCGGGCACTCTCAGGGTCTCGTTGCCGCTTGTTGTTCCTTCGCTGCGTCCTACTCCGATTATTCGTTTGCCTATGCGGTTGTAGAGCAGTGCTATGTCGAGCTGCATCTTGTCGTTCTTGTAGAATATTCCGGTGTTCACGAGGTAAGGCGACTGACCCTGCATGGGGCGGTTCTCCTCCTTTGAACCTTCTTCAAACTTCACGCGGCTCTTAATCAGCGCACCGTTGAACGACCAACTGAAGCCGGGCAGGCCTATGAACGAGAGATCCTTGCGTATGTCGAGCTCTATACCGTAGTTGTTGGCGCGCTTAGCGTTCATGTAAGAATACACAAGACTTGTTCCGCCCGTAACGGTGTAGGTCCACTCGATAGGTGAGTCGAAGTATTTGTAGAATGCCGCTATTGAGATAAGCTCGCCCTTAGAGGGATAGAACTCGTAGCGGAAGTCGACGTTCTGTATGTAGCATGGCTTCAGGTCGGTGTTACCCTGCACGTCTGATGCCAGGTCGAAGTCGTAGAACACTGAGGGCGACACCTCGCGGAACTCAGGACGGTTGACCGTCTTGCCGTATGACAGGCGCAGCTGGTGCTTGTCGTTAATCTTGTAGGTGGTGTTCACCGAGGGGAACAGGTCGCTGTACTCATAGTTGTGGCTGAAGGGGCTCTCGGCGTTGTCGCGTGTGTTTGTTATCAGCTCCATGTGGTCATATTCGTAGCGCAGTCCGGCGTAGATGTTCAGCTTGCCGAGCGGAATGTTGGCTGCGAAATATCCGGCTCCGAGGTAGTTGTTGCCCTTATAGTTGTTGCGCATGTGCTGTTCCTCGAGCAGATACAGGCGGTCGGCACCGAAGTAGCTCTCGTCGCTGAGCATCTCCGACAGGTCGTTCTGGCGGAATCCGTCGGGCAGCGTGTTGCTGGCAGCGTTCCAGTTGTAGATAAAGTCACGGGTGGTGTACTTACGTGTGCGGTATTCGCCGTAGGCTCCAAACTTGAGTGACGGTGTGAATGAGCCGAACTTGAATTCGTGCTTGTCGTTAACCGCTGCCGAAACGATGTGCTCGTCGAGCTTTGTCCATTCGCGCGATATGTCATTGGGGCTTGTCAGCTGCATCACTCCCGGCTCCAGTGCGTCGTTGATTAGATAGCGGCGGTCGGGCACGTTGCGGTTGGCGTAAGAGTAGCTTGCGCTCCAGTCGAGCTCATCCAGCGCAAAGGTGTGCTTTCCGGTTATCTGTCCGTTGTATGTGGTGCGGCTGCGGTAGTAATATTCAGCCGAGTTTTCGTTGTCCGACTGTGCGCTCAGTCCCTCGCGCCATGTGTAGCGGTCGTTGCCAATCTGGTTGAAGATGTTCTTCAGCTGATACTTGCTGTTGCCGTCGGCAGAAAGAAGAGTGAAGTTGAGCATGGCTCCCAGTCGCACGTTGTGGTTATACTGGTCGTCTACAGAGTAGCGCAGATAGTTCGACTGGTCTTTGTCGGCATCATACACGCCGTAGAGGTTGTTCTGCATGTCTTCATACTTGCGGTATTCGTTGCTGTAGTTGAAGGCAGCAATCATTCCGAGCTGGCGGTCACCCAGTTTCCAGCGGCGTCCCAGCGAGCCCGACAGCTTCAGGTCGCCCAGCGGACTCATCGTCCTTACGCGCCAGTCGTTGTTAAGACCGTTGTTCAGCAGGTCGACACCGTTGCCGGCAATGCTGTTCATCGTGGCGTTTATGCCGCCG
>ENA-OPEU01000126-OPEU01000126.1-human-gut-metagenome-genome-assembly--contig:-NODE-126-length-12711-cov-2.479772_pt1 | contig 12711 bp, 10 predicted proteins | sample MGYA00241639_ERZ501541 | MGnify/ENA primary metagenome ERZ501541 (study PRJEB25962, sample SAMEA2042428) | human gut metagenome | biome: human gut; feature: human-associated habitat; material: faeces...
GCCTGAGCGGAGAAATCCGTCCGGTCAACCGCATCGAACAACGTATCAGTGAGGCCGAAAAGCTCGGATTTCAACGGATGCTGATTCCTAAGCACAACCTGTCTGGCATTGACCGGAAGAAAATAAAAATCGAGCTCATCCCCGTAAGGAAAGTGGAAGAGGCTTTCCGGGAATTATTTGGATAGCCCTCTTCACACCATAAAAAACGCCTGTGCGCTTTGAAGTATTCTCCATGCGCACAGGCGTTTTTTATTCAGTATCCTATCTCAATATCCGTTATTTCTGAACGGCATTTTCATAAGGAACCATTTTTTCCAAGTTTGCATTTGCCTTTTCAGGTTCTACGCTTGCAGCTTTCTGGAACCATTCTTTAGCTGCTTCCGTATTTCCAGACAACCAGGCCAATACACCCAAGTTATTGAAAGCACGTGAATCATCTTTCACCTTATCCATATAAGAAGCTGCCTTCTTAAAGTCACCGCTGATAATATTGGCAGAAGCCGCATTGATGTTAGCAGTCACATCTTCCGGATAAGTGTTGGCCGCAATTTCATACACTTCTTTATATTCCTTTGTTCCCGGCTGATACATACCTGCCACACGATACATTTCCTGCAAGCTCAACAATTTCGGATTGGTATAAATCAAGCGGGCTGCTTCTGAGTTCAAGACTTCTCTCACTTCGTAATCTACCGACACGCTCAAACGACGCAGACGAGGATAATACTGGTTCATCATCGTACGATAAGTAGCCATGCCCAGTGTAGATTTCAATCGAGCTTCACGTACATCCAGATTTTCATATTTCTGAATCACAGCCAAAGCCTTTTCTGCATAGGCAGGTTTATCTTCTTCCAGCATTTTTACCAAACTATCCCAATCCTCACCCGCAGAAGTCACATGCAGCACTTCTTTCGGGAAATTATATCCGCCTTTCAGGTTTAGTGCAAACGATTCCGCACGCTGTTTAGCCACACGGTCATTCGTACGAACCGACCCATCCGGTGAAGAATATCCACACACATTGATTGACTTAAACGTTACCAAATCTCCATCTTCCAGAGGTTCCAGAATCTCTTTCAGTTTCTGTAATTCACTGCGGTTATTCTTGTAATCTGCATCAAAAGCTGTTTTACCTACCGGGAATTCGATAAACAATGTACTTTGTTCAGAGCGAACCTTCAGCGGTTCTTCTTTCGGAGTCAGGAAAGAAACCATTTCCTTGCAAGGATCACACACCTCAAACTCAACAGGCAGAGCAGGAGTTTCCACAGCCACATCCGGTTCAATCACCGTAATATCCAGCAAATCCACCTCACAGCATTCTTTTCCTTCCTGCAACAGAATCATGGAAGCATGGTCCATCCATGCCTGATAAGGAACAGAAGCCTGATAGCGAACCACATCTTCCCGGTTTTCCTGACGTCCATGAATCACGACAAAAGGATTATCAAACCCGAAACGACGAGCCATTTTCCGCTCCTGACGGCGCATTTTATAATCACCGTTCTTTCCGGTTACCACTACCGGAGGCATGGCGTAATAGTTTTTTCCTTCACGCAATACAGGAGTAAAGGCATACGTCTGCTCACTATTCACACGCACATCTTCCACACTCATGGAAACCTCAACGGTCAGCGTGTCGTTTTTTAACGTCAATACCGGACGTGTATACTTTATATCCCCTGCCATGGCAACCAGCGGCAACATGACAAACGACAATATATATGCTATTTTTCTCATATCTACTTGTTTAAAAATTATAATGACTGAACTTCTACACAACGGTGTTTTGTCTTATACTTCGGACCAAAAGTAAAGTTGATTCCTAAATTAATAGTAGCCGAGAAGCGGTTAAGCGGGGCATAATATTTCGGAGTGTATTTACACAATGGCACATCTGCTGCCACAAAGAAGTTGAAACCTCTCGGGTGAAAATTCAACATCAATCCTCCTGTAGAACCAAAATTAGAAAGAGCATAGTTCACTGAAGCTTCGAACCAAGTCAAAGGAGATACATTAGCTGAGACACGAGCTTCTGTCCAAGAGTGGCGTCCCTGGAAACGAGAAGAAGACAAGAAACCGAACTTCAAGCGGTCATAAGCAGGCAATGTATATTCCGCACCGAGGTTCAACGTGGCAGCCAACGCTGTAGCACGCTTCAGTCCCTCTCCCTCTTTTGTGAACTTAGACATCTGTTCCAAATCATCTACAATACGGTCGCTCTGGTTATCAATTGAATTAGGGTCATTATCTCCCAAGTCTGATTTCACCGGAATTTCATTAAATCCATCAAATTCAAAGCTATTGTTCATAGTAGCTTTGACCGTATTCTTCCAACGGATGAATCCCAAATCAAGCAATGCAGCAGAGAATGTCCATTCATCATTCAGACGATAAGTCGCACCGAAATCAAACGCCATACCAAAACCTGTAGGACCAATATTGTTATCATCAAAATCCACATCATCATACGAAATCAACTGCTCAGAACCCGGTTTCAGTTTATCGGTGCGGTTGCCATTGGCATCCAGTTCATAATCACTTTCATCATAATTGCCCGTTTCTCCACGAGTCGGCACTATCAAGCCTTTGGCAGAAAGATAAGCTTGCGCACCCGACGGAGTGATTTTCCAAGCATCCGGAGTCGCTTCAATATCCAGTCGGTCAATTTTTACAGTAGCTTTAGCAAGTCCCACCAGAAACTTCATTTTAGCACCTACTGTCCACTGATCGTTTATCTGACGGGCATGTCCCAATGCCAGTTCTGCATAGTTCGTCGTAAGAATGCTCAAATCGTTAACTGTGTAGCGCGTTCCTTCCGGAGCATCCACTCCATTCTTCATAAACTTAAATAACTGGTCAGGAGCCGACAGATTGGTGTTACTTTTAATAGAAAGTCCTATTGTATTAAAACCTCCCCATGCATAAAATCCGGTAGACAAGATATTCTCATTGACATTAAATCCCATTTTCAACCGGTTAGGCAAACCATTCAGGAAGTCTTTTCTACTCACTTCCTCGTGCATGAAGGTCATCAAGTCACCATTAGACTTTACAAACAGAAAGTCACCTACACCTGCAGTTCCTTGAGCTCCTACCGACAAATTACCCAACCCGGGCATGCTCACATATCCTCTTTCTCCCATAAATGCAGGGTTCAGTTCATGACGATAGGTAGCACCTCCCAAAAAGTAGGCAGAACGATTAATCTGAGGTTGTGCTACTGCTTCCCCCACAAACGCAAAAACAGCCAATCCGGACAGTACCGTACACAATATATTTTTCTTCATTTGTTTCATTTTTTCTCGTTCGTTATTAATTCAAATCCACATTCACACCGCCCGGCACAGACAGTTTGATACTTGTCACCTTCAACCATTGTGTATCTTTCAAAGGTACACCAGTAGCACTTCCCGGAACAGCTGTCAGTTTAAAGCAAATACGATCAATCTTCGACAAGAACGCCGTATCATCCGAGGTAAGACTCAAAACCAGTTCGCTTGTAGCAGGTTTCTCTCCATCTGTACTTTCTGCTACGTACTGTTTGTCTTCTTCTATTGTCTTCTTCACCGCACTCAGTTCGTTGCCATATACATCTTTAATCTGTACATTTTCAGCTTTCAACTGCAATTTCAAAGGAATAGCATTGTCTACCGACAAAATAACTTTCACATTTTTCAGACCTACCTTATCCAAATCGTTCAGGTCTTTATTTAAATCCTGTATGGAATCATTGTACACGATATTCAGGCCTTGTTCGAAACTTAACGGCACATCCACTTCATAACTTGATGGCATTTCATAAGACCAGCCCAATTTTGCAGTATAATAATCTTCATTATTACGAACAACAGGCTGTAAATCTACCACGATGTCATCCGGAATTGTTTCCAGCAGATTGTTTATGTCTTCGACTTTTACGTTACTCGTCACACCTTCAAGTGAACTTTCACCAGTCCGAGAAAGAGCAATCACATTTTCACCCGACGCTAATACTACAGGAGTTTTACCATTACCGCTTCCCACTTTCACTTCTTTACCATCAATCTGAGCATTATCTTTCATCGGAGTAAGTACTGCATCAACTTCTACCGGTGTCTCCAATGGGTTATTTGCTCTCAACAAAATCACCGGATTGGAAATATCCAGACGGGTTTCCTCATCTTTTAAGAAATCAGGCAAATCATTCAATTCTATATTAGTAGTTTCCGCTTTAATCTCAGGCTGGATGACACCATTAACAGAATTTATAGTCATTTCTCCTAACACAGCTGTTGGAACTAAAGACAAGGTTCCTGAGCCTGAAATTCCAGAAGTAATCACATCGCCTTCCATGGAAATCTCTCCAACAATTGTTAGTGTACCGTCAACAGGCTTCTCACCTGATCCAGGATTTTTACTAAACTCATATCCTTCCACTTTCAATGTACGGCTATAAGACGAACCATCTTCAGACAAAACCTGCCCATCCAAAATTAACTCATGTCCTTGAATTCCTTCTTCAGCCTTAAACACGATGTAATCAGGAAATACAATCTTCAGTTTATTTGCTTGCACACGAGTAAAATTCAGACTTTGTTCTTTTTGAAAATCAATCGTCAAAATCAAATCTACAGGAGTTTTTGCATAAAGAGCCCCCAATTCTTTCAAAGCCTCGTCAATATTGTTTGATTTGGCTTCAAAATGACCAGACGTAGTTACAGGTGCCAAAACTTCTTCATCGGTTACAGATGTAGCATTAACAATCTCTGTTGAGCTCAAATTAGTAGTAGTTTCATCAATCGTCACCTCCTTCACCGTAGTAGGCTTCACGTCAATATCATCCTTTTTCGTCAGATGATACACACGGGTTGCAGCATCGGGTTGAAGAATATCCCCCTCTTCTACTTCAATAATCTTACTCAAGTAGGCTGTATCTGAGCTACCGGCAGGAATCGTGAGATGTTCGCCACCTACATTAACTGTCATGTCAATGTCTTTGTCAAGATCATACTTGTTATCCACACATGACACCGTCCACAATTGGAACGACAGCAAAAAGCCCCATAACGGGTACGTTTTTTTTACCTTACACATCATGTAACCATTCTATATTCCGCCACGACAATTTTATCGGCTGTTTTTCAGCCGATAAAATAAAAAAGTCCGTAAGAAAATATTTTTGTTTTAACATTCCGGTTTATAAAAACATGGCAGAAGAGCCTTCCTGTCGCAATTATTACCATGAAGAATACATTCAAACAAGTGCTTCAGGTAATCCTGAGGATCTATGTCATTAAGTTTGCAGCTTTCTATCAGAGAGAAGATGAATGCCGAGTTTTCTGCGGCTGCCTCACTTCCTATATTCATGCAGTTCTTGAGCAGCAGCTTTACAGGTTTCATCCTTTGCTCACAGAGGTTGTTCGATATTTCCGCCGAACCGTCCTTGAGGATATTTCTCAGGGACTTCCACTGGTTTAACGTATAGTTCACGGCCTTTCTCATCAGTTCGTTTGCCATGATTTTGGTATCCTGCATCATCATGACCACCTTATGATGGATACGCTCAAGAATCGGTCCCGTAAGCTTAAGTCTTTTTTCCTTAATTTGCTCGCCGCTGAGTTTCATCATACGGAACAGGTCTTCATTTCTGAACATATCACCGATAGGATTTATTATGTCCATCGCCGTCCTGTCTGAAGGCAAGGCATCAACCCACAACCTCCTGCAGTGCGTCCAGCATCCTATGTGAAGCACCTTTGAGGCTTCTCCGTCAAACATCCTGTAAACCGTATATCCGTCAGTGGATATGGTTCCCATAAAATATTCCAGGAACGACTTTGCCGTATCGGAAGACCTGCTACCGTTGTTATAGTGATAATAGACCATCTTTATATGCTTTGCAAAGAAAGCCCATAAGTACTTTCTCCTGTAAGCCTTACCTTCCGGTGTTTCAACTCCAACGAGTTCGGTAGTCTCATCAACCATAAGGTATTTTGCCCTCTGTACAAACTCCTTGAATGCATCTCCGATAAATTCCTTTAGTTTGGCGATTCCGTTATGGATATAGCTGTTCAGCGTGGTGTTGCTTATATGGATACCTTCTCTTGCAAGCAGCCTTATCTGTCTATTTACAGGCATGCTGAAGTCATATTTCAGACAAAGCAGGCGGGCAAGCAGTTCAGGAGAGAAGATTCCTCCAAGGTTTTTCAGCGGATGCTCCATCGTGCTTGTGAAAGTGCCGTCGGCAAGCTTTACCCTCGCCACCTTGTACACATGCTCCACATTATGAGCCCTTACATGTTCTATGACCCTGTATTCCCACACATCAGCCATTCCGTTACGGTTCATAAGCCTTGCACCATCCGGGAGTTGGTAATAATCTTCTATTTCATGAACAACTACCTTATCCACCTTCAGCCTGGTCTTTTCTGCACGGGGAGCTGTTTCCTTTTTCCTTGAAGGCCTGCAGTTCTGTGCAGGTACGTTACCGGAAGAGGTATTGCTGCCAGTACCGTTACCATCTGCCTTATTATTATCATCTTTCTTATCAGAGCCGTCATACTCGGACTTCTCCATCGCAGACTTGTCAATGTTACGGTTGTTCAGCAGCCTTCTTTGCTCGGAGGTACGGCCGAAACGATGTTTCCTGCTGTCCTCAAGCTGAAGCCTGAGATTGGAAACCTCATTTGCCAGCATCATGTTCACCTCGTCTTTTGCCTCAAGCTGCTTTCTCATAAGTTCCATTTCCTTTCGATAGTTTTCGACTGTTGCGGACAACTCATTGATTGTATCAACCAGAGCCTTGGAGTTCTCTTTGTTTGATTCTTCAATAGCCTTAAGCCTCGCAATCAGTTCGTTTACCTGTTTGCGAAGCCCTGCCTTTTCCTCATTTGCCAGACCCAACTGGCAGCAAAGTAACTCGTATGCTCTTTCATCTATCATACCTCAAAGGTACTAAAATTCAGGCAGTTACGCAAACTTTTCACCGTTTGTTTTTATATTATTTCATTGAAAGTCAACGTCTTATTGTTCATTCTTTAGGGGTTACATACATTCTGTCCACTACGATGCTTTCCGTCAGGTAAGCCATGTCAGACCACTGGATACGGTAGCACCTGGAGACTTCATCAAACACAGGTTTCTTGAATTTTCCCATAACAGGACGTTTCTCGTAAAGCACATAAAATCCGCGTTCATAATGAAGTATCTTAACGACCTTCCGGTTACGGGACATGAACATATATACATTGGATGCATCGCTCGGGTCAAGTGACATCTCTTCCCTTATACTCTCACACAGACGGAAAATGCCTTTCCGCAAATCCACATTACCGTTGAACAGGTAATAGTTCAGGTTAGCACTCAGTCCAAGCATATCATCCTATCATTTTATTAAGCAACAAGCTCAAATCAAGAACTGTGGTGTTTCTCAGGAACAGTGTCGCGCCGGATGTCAGTTGCAGTTTCACCCACTTAATCGGAGATTCGCCTTCAGGATGTTTCACTTCCAACTTCACGGTTGGACTGTTGCAAGGCTTACCGGTTATCTGGACTTTGGCAACCTTAGGTTGTTCAGCCTGAACTGTCTTACCCAACTTCTCGCTCCACAGCTGGTGACGCTGCCAGTTCATGAACTTGTCGTAGTTTACTCCATAATCAGCACAGAACTCCCGAAGATCCTTGGTCTCGCTGCACAACTGGTAGAGGTCATATACCTCCTGATAGTTTACTTTTTCTTTTGCCATAATCATTATTGTTAAAGGTTACGGCGCAAAGGTAGGGTTGTGAATAATGTGCGTCAAGGCGGAAAATAGTATGCTTACTTTCTTTTATACTTACTATCATTTATAGAATATTTTTTTCAAGGAAAGAAAGAGAGAGAGTTTTTAAATACTCCCACTTCTTATTGATATTATTCCAATCTATCTCGTCTGGTAGTTGCATAGCTTCTTTTTCGTTTGTAATTAATCGCTCGTTAAGATTGAAGTCATTTAATAAAGACACAAATCGTGAATAACCACGACTTTTGTTTCCATATACGATAAATGGCTTATTAAATATAATAGAGAATACGCATGCATGAAATGAGTCTGTTATTATAAGTTTTGCTTCTTCAAAACCTTTTAACCATTCTTCTACAGGAGGTTGGACTCTTTGTTCTATAGGCGCATATAGATTTTCCACTAGCGAATTTACTTTAAAAGGAGTCAGATTCTTATTTTTTGCAATGGTAGTTATTAATTTAGTTTTTTGGGGAGATTCATCAAGTATGTATACAAGTAAATCTCCTTTGCTTTTAGGAATATTTTTATTTATATATAAATTCATGTAATCTTTTTTCTCTAATAACATCGTTGGATCAAGTACATGTTTAGCTTCAATATTGAAATATGTTTGGCATAATCTAACTCCTGAGAATTCTCGTACAGATACTGCTTTGAAATTTTTGATTAATTCCTTACATTTCTTTGTCTGTTTATTGTTGAACTCCCATTTGTCCGTACCGAATGAGGCCGCATAGGCAATTCTTGTAATATTCCAATTATTTGTAAAGTCTAAGAATGATTGTTCTATAGGTTTATTATATATTGGTCGCCAAACTTGATCACTTCCCACAATGATAAGATCAAGGTTTCCATCTCGTAATTTTTTTAACGGTATGTTGTTTATGTACGTATCAATGAATTTAAGAGTATTTTTTCCTACGATTTTATAAGTTTTATTAAGAAACTGTTCATAGAAAATGAGTGAGTTTTCTTTTAAAATATATTTCTTAATAAGCCTTTTAGGGTAGCTATATGGCCATTTAATAATGGGAAGTTGTTGTTTATGGTCTTTTTTCAAGACAAAAACTTCATGTCCCATCCGTTGTAATATGGTTTGTAATGCATAAGCTTGCAATATTCCTCCATAGTTGATATGCAGTGGTTGAGTATAGATTCCTATTTTCATGATATTTTCATTAGATGTGACAAAATAATGCTTAGGTTTATGATAATGGCTTGTGTTCTTTATTATTTATTAGAACATCATAAGCTGATTTGATTTTCTCTAAAGAAATTGTATAATTAGATCGTCTATATTCATTGTCATCAAATCCCGAAACGTTTAACCAAGACTCTACATTCTCTTTTGCCATAGTAGAAAACACAACTTCTTCCACATATCGATAATTACAAAACATAAGACATTTCACTTTATTGCAAAAAATGATATTTTGCCATGCAGAGGAATGTGGTCCTACAACAACTTCCGCATGGTAAAATAAATCAGCCTTTTCTTCTAAAGATAATTCTTGCCCTTCTATAAAATAAAAACCTAAATCTTTGAAATACTTCTCTACTTCTTCTGTATTATTGAGAATTCTGTTAGAATGTCTGGATAAATATATTTTTGTATGTTTAGCTGGTCGATTTTTAATTTTTTGTATGTAAGGTTTAACTATGTATTTTTGGACCATGTTTGTAACATTACTAGGTATAATAAATGGTTGAAATAGAAAAAATTTGACATCATTATAGTTTGACCCCGTTTCACGCATACAAATGAGTTCCTCACATATATAATCTGTATTTTTTTTTGCAATAATTCTTCTTACTTTGGGGTAGGAAGTGATGTAATTATTAATAACATCTTCTATGTTGGAATCATTATATTCGTCAGTAAGAAGAAATACATCTTGATTTAGTAATCCAGCTTCTCCTGCATAATACATTTTAGAAACAAACTCAAAAAGAAAATGTGACCAAGCATGGCTGTATACTCCGATTAATGATAATGTTTTGCCTGATAATCTAATATTTTTTTTGTTTGGGCATATAGTAACAGTATCTCGGTTAAAGGATAAAACGTTACAATCCCCAGGAATAGCACAAGTTACGAAATCATTGTCATTATATTTATTCCACCAAACCCCTTTGGGAGTTCGTATAGTGTCAGATGCACAACATACGATACCATGTTTTATTAAAAATATATCCTCAGCTGGCCACATGCCGGTTGCTATTCTTTCTTTTGCAATGCCATATATTGCAGGAGCATATACTGTCTCCCAAGTTGCGTCCTTAATATGGTATAGAATTTCAAATTCTTCGTGAGGATTTTTTATGATAGGATGGACTTTGCTTCTTGATATCCTTTCATATTGGCGCAATTTTATTCGTATTGTTTTAGGAATAAGAAACCTTACAATGCTTTTTATATTCATAATATTACTTATATTATTGATGTTGAATCTTTTAGTTTTTTTCTGATTTTACAAATCGCTGTTTTATCAGGTTTTTTAATTCTGAATATTCATGTATTTTAAAGCAATGAGCAATAATTATGTACAATAAAGACCCACTTGTTATTCCTATTACTAGTTTTATCATATCATTTGAAATAGACATTGTACATAAAAATGCAGTTGTTGAGACTATTAAAGATATTATTAACGGAGTTAATAAATCTAATATTTGCTCTTTTAGAGGATATTGGATTACTTTTTTTGTGTAATATGTATTTATAAAGAAACACGTAAAAGATACTATTGCACTGCTTATAGAAAAAACTATAATGCTGATAGGAAGTGTTATGAATAATACAGAGAATCCTAGAACTTTACCTATTATCTCTAAGCGGAGCATTAAATCTGATCTTCCTGTCACTAATAAGATATTTAAATTTAAACATTGAATAGGTACCATCATCCATGGTAAACTCATAATAGATAAATAGATTCCAGCATTAATCCATTTTTCTCCAAATAACGCAGACATAAGAGTTGTTCCAAATATGCATAGTAATAGCATGACAGGAAATATTACAGATGCTGTAATTCTAATAAATTTGCGATAAATATTGGTTAATTGAGTTTTATCTGTTTGTAATTTACATAATACAGGGTAAGATACTGAAGAGATTATTGAGTAGAATGTGTTACATGGAAATGAGGCTATTTGTTCGGCTTTAGAGTATAAACCTAGGTCTGACGCAGAATAGTATTTACCAATAAATATTGGTGCTGCTTTATTGTAAGCTATATTTAATAATCTGGAACCTAGTAGTTTTGACCCGAAAGAAAACATCCTTTTAAAGGATTTAAAAGAGAAAACCAGTTGAGGTTTCCAAGAAGAAATTAAAGAATAACAGATTGCGGAGAATATTGTAAGTAGTAGTTGCTGACCAACTAAAGCCCATACTCCCCATCCGTAATAAGCCATTATAACTCCACTTATTCCTGATAAAAGATTACATAAGAGTCCAATTATAGTAGGCGTTTTGAAATCGAGATTAATAGAATAGATTAATAAATGAACTGAATAAAAAGCACTAATAATAAGCATTAGCCCTTGTATACGTAGTATGTTTTTTAGTATTGGCATGTCATAAAATTGCGCAATAAATGGTGCTGAAATATATAATATAATATAGCAGAGGGTACTTGCAATAAGATTAAAAAAGAACACAGTTGATTCGTCTACAATAGTTCGTTTGTTTTCTCTTACCAATGCTTGACCAAATCCACTATCAATAAATGTTTGTGCTAAAACAATAAAAACAGACAGCATTCCAATTAATCCATAATCATTTGGAGTAAGTAGTCTTGTCATGAATATCATGAAAAGGAAAGATAAACCAGTTGTTGCAAAAGATTGTATACTTTTCCAAATAATGCCATTGAATGTTTTTTGTTTTATGTTGTCCATTTAAAGATTTCTCTTTTTTAAAGTGATTGTATTAATTATGTTTTTATTCAATATTTTGTAATAATTGAGTAATGTTTGTATACGGCTAACAGCGTTTGCTATAATTTGATAGTAGTTAGTGTCGTGAATAATGATTTTATATTGTTAAGTAACTTGTTAGGGTGTCTGATATTTTTATTATAGGTTCAAAACCTATTGCTTGTTTGAGTTTTGTTCCATCAAGTGCTAGATATTTCATGTTGATATCTGCCCGTTTTGCTGTTCCAAAGCATTCCTCGGAAACTTTCTCATTCATGAAATGATGAATTAATGTCACAAGTTCTTTTACGGTTAATGTTTCTTTTCCCTCAATGTTGTATATTCCAGAAGGTAGATTCTTTTTATATGCTATATCTAGGATACGGGGAATCTCAGACACATGTACATATTGGCGAATCTGATCACCTGCTGTAAAATAAAGTTTTTCTTTTTTTAAGATAGCATTTATAACGTAGGGGATAAGACGTTTAGGATTCTCACCGGCTCCATAAATTGTTGGAATATAGAAATGCCAATGAGTATAATTGTGTTTATATGATGCTATAAACCTACTTAGCATACGTTTACTTACTGCATAATCATTAGGTGCGTTTGCAGTAGATAATAGAACCTCTTTTTCAGTGAAAAAGTGTGTTTCTGTTGTTTCTCCCATTTCAAATACACTTCCAAATGTAACAAATGTACCATGGAAATCATTATCTTTTAATTTGTTGCATATTCTTACAGGAGCATCCACATTTAATTTAAATATTTGATTGTGACTTTCTTTTAAATTGGATTGGATGCCAGCACCAATGGCATATATTATTATATCAGAATCTAAAATATGAGTTAAATCTAGCTCATCTTTCATCAAGTCAATTTCATAGAATTTATTATATAGATGCTCTGTTGGCTCATGGATACCATACATATCTAATATCCAATTTTGTGAATTAGCGTATTTACCAATGGCATTTGATAGAAATCCGTTAGTCCCTAATATACTTATTTTCAT
>ENA-OPEU01000136-OPEU01000136.1-human-gut-metagenome-genome-assembly--contig:-NODE-136-length-12349-cov-1.468684_pt1 | contig 12349 bp, 3 predicted proteins | sample MGYA00241639_ERZ501541 | MGnify/ENA primary metagenome ERZ501541 (study PRJEB25962, sample SAMEA2042428) | human gut metagenome | biome: human gut; feature: human-associated habitat; material: faeces...
GGATTATCTGGTGCAGCCACAGATTGTACAGGAATTACGACATCTGCGTCAAGAGCCTTTGGTGCTGAACAAGTCGGCTCAAAGAAATTGACAAATTCCTCATCCATAGCTTCAAGTACCTCAGTCTTCAGCGAACCTTCAGTATTGAGGATTTCACCAATTATAGGTTCACCCATTGAATAAATGAGGGCATCACCATAGAAGTGTTTCTTCTGACGTTCCATCTGAGTAAAGTCAAAGACAACACCCAGTTGCTTGAATCTGATTGTATATCCATCAGCCAACTTGCTCAGGAATATTAAATAATCGTGAGCAAACTCAGGATCAAGCTGACCATAACGCATTGCACGGCGAATGTAGAACTCCAAGAAAGATTTTAACTCCAGCACCTTGAGTTCTCTGTCAAGACGGTCTGTACCATCAACGGCGATCTCAAAGTGTGAACGGAGTGCAAAGATTGTGTTCTCAATCTGATTAACCATCTTCGCATGAAGTTCTTCTGCATTGTAATGAGCATTGCGACACTTGATTTCTACGACAGTAAAGAGTATCTCTTTTGTAGCAGAATCAATCTTAACCACGAGGTTGTCTGCACGTTCCTTGTTCTCGTTTTCCAAGTCGATGAACAATTCTTTGTGAAGATCGATAGGAATAAGGAATGATTCCTTAGTGATGCCTTTCTTCTCTAAGAAACGTTTACAGAGAGTAGTTCCAATGACCTCAAATCCCTTGCGTGATGTCGCATTGACCTGCATAATCAAAGAACTACTTACAGAGCGGACATCTTCCAAAATCTGTTTGAAGTTCTCGTATCTCTCAAGGTTGATACCATACTCATGGAAGAGAGGAATCATCAATGCACCAATCTCGCTTGTTGGTTTGGTGGTCAGATATGAAGACACACCTGTAGCATCCTCACAAGGAACGTAATCCAACAGGTAAGGAACATCATTTTCACCGAGACAAGGAAGATCATAGAACTCTGGTCCCATGTTCTTGTCGAAAGTAATCACCCAGTCGCTACTATCATGAATGAATGACAACAGCATCATATCATTTTCTTTCAAACGAAGGGTGGTAGCAGGAACAGACTCCTCAAGTGTTGAAGAGAGCAACTTTCCAGTTGCCTCTTGCAGCCGTGCAAAAAGACTGACCTCCATATTTGCAGACTCAGACACTGGGTTAGGGAGAGTCTTATTTGAATAGTATCTGTTCCAAACGAATGACTTTCCCTCCTTTGCAGCGTTCACTACATCCCTGCAGATAGTTCCATTCAAGTAGAAAGAACGGCTTAACTCGTCAGGACGAACCAATTCTGTATGTACTGCAAAAGGATTAACCAGAAATGAAAGGTGTGCCTGATACTTATCGTGGTCATCAATAAAATCGCTGATTTTATTCAGTGAGAAACGAAGTTTAGGGAACAATCTGTTTGCGGATGCCTGTGAGAACACCTCAGCTTCTACAGCAGTTCTTCCATAGCCTTCAGGATCAAGCAACTCCTTGAATGCTTCACCTGACTGAAGCATGTTGTCATCAGTGAACAGACGTATCTCGTATGTCAGATCAAGACCAAGCCCGATCTTCTCAAGTTCAATGAGTGCCTGAGCAAATACAGCTGCATCACCGGCATTAAAGAGGTTGATGACAAGTTTGTCTGTATATGGATGAGACAAACCATAGTTGAACAGATGACGAACAACAAGTTCCTTGCTCACATCACTATCAATCTGCTTCTCACGGGCAACATTAAGCAGCATTGCAGTATAAGACTTCAACTGACGGTAGCCAGATACAAATGCTTCTTCACGACCATATGATGGTTGTGCGTATGCGCCCCAACCGAATGTGATTTCTCCAATATACTGATATGCCTCCTGTAATGAGTTTTCGCAGAGAACAAGAGGAGCAATCTCCATAGGTAGCAATCCCATGAAGAGTTTATCCAGCTTTCTGTACCATGCCTTGCGATATTTGGGATACTCCAATGTTTTCTCCTCCCAATCCTGATACAACTCATACAAGTTGATCATCCATGCCAGTCGTAATGGATGTAGCGGGGCAATGAGTTTTACTTTGACATTGCTGCCATCTGGCATTTCTACAGTCAAAAGAACTGTATCAAGATTTTGCAAACTGATAATCTGCTCCTCACTCAATTCAGTCTCCTGAATATTTCTCAGCCAAGAGTCATATTCAGCAAGATAGCCTTTGACAAGACCAATAATAGCAGTGAAGTCTGTAGTACATGTAAGACCTGTCTCATTATCTGCTGACTCACGGATAACAGAGAACAATTCCTGACGCAATGCTGTCAATTCATCAGAAATATTCAGATTCTTGGCTGCAACGAACAGAGGATGTTGCTTAGCTGTATCTGTTGGATTCAGCAACTTGGTGTCAGTTGGATTGCCGCTGAGCAAAGCTTCAACATGACCAAATTCATCACCGTTGCTGAGGAATGTGGTTTCCAACTGAATCAGTTTCTTTGGCAACTGAATCTGATAAGCATAAGCCGCACCAAAGTCAAACTGATAGGTATTATTCAAAGTTCCTTCTATCCAGAGACTTCTGTCTGCACCACCTTCAGGGAGTTCCAGTACTTCTTCCTTTGAAAGATGTGTACTGCGATAATGGATAATTGCCTGAGTATAGCTATTAACCTTACCACGTTTGTCGACTTCACCTTCTCCTGTATATTCGTCAGTGGTAATTGTGAAGCTCTCTGATTCGTTACAGTATGCCACATGCTGTTCCAGACGGTATTGCTCCATCTGAAGGTTCGGATTCTGTTCCTTCGCATCAAGCCATGCAGCCTGAACACGTTCTTCCTTGAACACCTTTAAAGTGTCAAGAACAATGCCGTTCTCATCAAGGGCACGGACACGAAGCATATATTCTCCCTCTTCAAACATTCCAGACGCTATGTTCAATGATAGTTTACGAGAGGCACGCTTGTTTGTACCGACCTTTGCTTTCTTGACAACACCGACCTCAGTAAAGTCATCGATGTTGACCAATGCAATCTCAAATGAGAAGATGTCAGGATTGTCTTTGGGAGAAGGGTCTGTTGTAATCGTGAATGACACCTTGCCCTTCTTGTCTTGTGGGATGGCAAGCAACAGAGCACCCGTATCTGCATCACGGACAAGTTCTTTCTTTGGATCCTTGCCAGAAGTTATATCAACCATAACCTTTACAGGCTTGCTCTCATTGTCTTTGTCTATCCAAGGCAATATTGCATAGTTGAACTCAGGATGATAATCATGAATGCTCTCAAAGAGAGATTCTGCATCCTCGATGTTGTCAGTAGAAGTTAAGAATACCATCAAATCCTTCTGAACGGTATTTCTTACCAAAGGGAGACTAACAATTCTGTCAGCTGCCGTCAATGAGAAGTCTGCCATTACAGATGAAACTTTCTCTAAATTGATCATGAAGCGTCTTCTGATGGCACCTTCATTCTTAATGAGATCCTTGTCTGGGAGCATACCAAAGAGGTATAAGCCGTTACCCCAAGCTTCATCGGCATACTGCTTCGTCTCCAGGTATAGGAGATAGTTGATGACTGTTGTTCTTGCAGGCTTAATCTCCTTAAAGAGGTCTGTCATCTGCGTCCAAAGATATTCCTTCTCCTCAGGTAATTCACTTATGAGTTTATATACAAAGGAATCCTGCAGTTCAGCTACCGACAGATTCTGGAATGTTGCATCACCATAAGAGTCTTCTGCTGATGTTCGGCTGTTTGAAGGTACAAGAATCAGTACCGATTTATCTGGATTATTGCGTAATTCAATAAGCTTTGTTGCATGGATGTACTCGTCACCTTTCTCTGTTTCTGAGAGAATATAAACTTCCATTCCACTGTTCAAAGGACGAAGCAATGGAAGTAAGACACGAAGTTCCTTCATAGCCAGACCTGTAATTTTCATACAGTGTCCAGGCTTGGCAGACTTCAACTTTTGTGAATACGCTTCAACAACATGTTGAATGAAACGTTCGTAATATAGAGTTTTTATATTTTCCATTAGTCTTCCAATTTATAACGTGGTCGAATCTTTTGAAGGATACATGCGTCACTCATATCAGTATAGAATCCAATCTGACGAAGTTTGTTTTTGAACGCATCCATGTTTACTCTGAATGCGGCATTCATCTCTACGTCAGCATCGGCAAAACGCTCTTCTCCAATTCCGTTGATGATGAGTCCATAACGCTCACGGATGGCACTTGCTAACTCATCAATAGAGAGAGAACGAGTTTCATAACCTCCATTAGCTCTCTCTTTAAGAACTAACAGCTGAACTAAAGTTTCGAGCAACTTGCTGCCTAAAGCTCCTCTACGAGGATGACGCTTTGAACGGCTGTCAGCCAACAACATAGAAGAGCTATTCTTCATGCAGACTGCATCAACGAATTCATGAATGTACTTATACTGACTGGCTCCCAAATTAGATTTTTCGAGTACATGCACAAACATGTCGAAGTAGTCTTTCTCGGGGAAAAACTCCAGTATTTCATGGAAGTCGTTCTTGTCAAACTCCTTTTCGTCGCTGTTTGGAAGGCTGTCCTCAATATCATTGAGTTCCTTCTCATAGTATTCTCCCTGCTTATTGTTATCTTCCTTGAGAATGCGGAATGCTTCATCTACATCACAGCGCTTTCTTTTCTGGATAATATCGACCATGTAGGTGGCACGAATATACTTGCCATAGCTGTTCTCCATGCGCTCTATATCCTTGCAAGCATACTGAGAGACAATGCTGTCAAGATTATCTGTCAGATCAACGACCATTGACCAGTCGTCTATAACATTACGAGCACCTGCATCAACCATCTTTGGCAACAGATACACTACTTTCATTGTATAAAGAGCCAGATGAAGACCGCAGAGAATTCGCAGATAGTCAATAAATACTGCTCTTGGCAATTTTTCTTTATAGAGGAGCAATCGACGAACATCATCGGTAAACAGGGCTGCCTGTTTCTCCAGAAGTGGTTTTGGAATAACATCAACATCCTTGTTCATACTCTTGCGCTCACGCAGGGGCTTGGTAATATGGAGAATACCTGTTGTGTCAACATCAAGATCCTCCTGGGTGTTGATTTCGCCAGATGCCTTATCCCAACCTTTGCTGAGATACTTTACCAATCCCTTCATGACTTCAGGATTGCTCTTTAACATCAGATACAACTGATCTGAAGCACGATAATCACGACAGTACTTTCTGTTCTGCACACGGAAACTCAATAGGTGGAGTGGTTTCAGTGTTGACACGTGCTCCTTGATGACATTACCTCGGTTTACCAATTCCAAAAGTGAACTACGAAGCCAGTCTTCAACACCATCAGGATTATCCTTCACACCTTTGATTACACCTTGCTCCTCAAGCGTGTTGAGATTGGATTTCAAGGTGTCTATGGTATATTCTTTTCTGAATGCTAGCTGGACAGGTTGTCCATCGGCATACATTTTGATGAACAAGTTAGTAAGAACACGATCCAGTCTTACCGACTTGAAGTCAACGTAAAGCAATTCTTTGTTCAAGAATGCAACGGTACCTTTCTTTAATTTCAGTATCATAATCGTATTCTTTATGCGTTAAGAGGTTCAATAACAATATGTTTCTTGTCATCGAGGCGAACTATAGTAAACTTTCTGTTGTTCTTAGTTACAAGAATTTCTGTATAAGTCTTTGCCTCTAATAGATTCTTGAAAATCTGTAGTTCAATGAATCGGCCTCGAAGGTCATTGACAGAAGGGCTGAAACCTGCACGAATATATTGAAGCATTTCGTAGAGATCAAGACTGACTGTCAACTGGATGAACTTATCTGTCTTATGACGGAAAGGAAGGCTGTCACTTTCATACTCAATATACTTAGTCAGGTGATCAGTCTTATTCACGAACAACTCGAATTCATCCAATGGGAAACGACGATAGCTCTTAGAGATAGGATCGCCGACATTTGAACTTGCTAACAGCAGATACCCTTCAGTCAGGTTTGCATTGTCGCAACCTTCACTCGCGGAAATGGCACAAGCCAGATCCTGCATCGTTTGTTTAAGAGCATTCTCGTCTTCAACACGAAGTTGTTCCTCGAACATACTTGCATAACGATATGGGAGACGTCTGCGGAAATCAAACTTGCCCTCGAAATATTGATGACGGACATAGCTCTTGTGGCGACCTGTTGCTTGCATCCTGATGACATCTGACTTTACCTCATAAGCAGGAATGATAATGTTATTCTCGTTGAAGTCATTCAACAGATTACGATTGCGATCACTAAAGATCAGATAATCATTAGCACGCTTTGAGGTATAATAAAGGTCTCGGTCGTATGCTGGAAGAGCAACGCCTGCCACATCTGTCTCACGAAGCAATTTGACCAATCTGTCATTAGAATCGAGAGTAGGAAGCATGAAGTCTTTTGCTGGCCATGCTACTGGTGCTGTTACATTGAAGTAATAATACTGCCAGTAATATTCTGGTAACTGCTCTGTCTGAACATACTCAACTAATTGCTTGACCTCATCACATGAGTAGTCACGTGTAAGCATCCAGGCAATCATAGAACGCAAGTCACGCATGGTGATATGGAGCTCGCGCTTATAAACAATGGTTCTTACAAGCCATTCCAGACGATTGATAACTTCGTCACCAGCACTGCTATCCTGGAATGTATCTACATTATACTTGATATAGCAGCGGTCTGCGATAGGACAACTATCACACTTAGACCATAACTCTGGACGAGTCAATTTCTTAACCTGTTGAGCCAACAGACTTGAAGAATTACCATCTCTTGCTGTTACTGAACGAAGGTTAAGGTTGATGACCATAAGTCCTGGAAGAAGTTCTGCATGACCTTCCTGATAGAAATATTCCTCGATGTTATCCTGAAGCTCTCTCAGCTCTGGACGAGTAGAGAGGAAGTCCACAAGACGACCTTCGTTGATAGCAATCACACGACCTTCATTGGCCTGAGTATAGTCATTCAGACTGTTGAAAGGAGCAAGGAACTGTGCCAATACATCATCGTTGGCCTTGTCATCCTCATCCTGTGAGCCATCATAGTTTGACTCGAAACGTACACCGTTAATAAAGAACTGTGAACCGTTATTGGTATCGAATGATTCCTTATTGGTTCCCTGATCTTCAATTCTATGGATAAAGGCGGTCTTACCATCACCGGCATTACCTGTAATGATAACCAGCTTATATTTTAAATCCTTGATGTCCTGAATAAGCTGTTTATCCAACTTAGTCTTTGAATAGGTCAAGTCATCAAAAACATGTGATTTCGCTCCTGCGCGTGTTCCGCTATTACCATGACGACTCTGGCTATATAGGGAATTGATATAATCCACCGGATTTGCATTGACAGTAGAGGTGTTTATGATAGTTGAAGTGTCCTTCAAAATACCATTTACACCAATCTTCTCTAATACCTCCAACATCTCCTTGGCAGATGTGAATCGCTTATGTCTATCAGTAATGATAGCCTTCATTACAAAGTCAGCAATCTCATCGGTCAACTTATCACTGTAGTTGCGAATATCGGTTGGTTGCATGTGGATATTAGGGCGCATATTGCTTCCTGGCCATGGATAGGCATGTGCAAGGAGCTCATAGATAGTGATACCCAATGCAAATGTATCGGCTGACTTATCCCAGTCAATCTTGTTTCCTGACACGACAAGGTCAGGAGCCATATAAGGGAATGTTCCACCGAATGACTTATCGTCGGTGGTTGTAGAGATATTGAAGTCGATAAGCTTATAGATTTGACGCTTATGCCACATGATGTTGCTTGGCTTAATATCTCTATGATATACTGGGGGATTCTGATCCTCTTGCATATAGCGGAGGGCTTTCAGAATCTGTATTGCCATCTTATATACTTCATCAACAGGAAGACGGAGTTCACCTCTTGTGTAGTCTTGCAGGTTTTCCCCTTCAAGAAGTTCCATCAAGGTATAGAACAGTCCCTGTTGAGTGCGGTCGTTAAACTTGAACTCCACAATGTTAGGATGATGGAGTGATTTTAATGCTTCAAACTCGTTGATGGCATTGTCAACGGAGGCATCACGCTCAAAAATCTTGATGGCAAAATACTGCTTCTGCATATCGTGCCACACCTTGAACACACGTCCGAAACCACCTCTACCAAGAATCTCATGAAGAGTCATAGAAGGAGTAACCTTGACACCTGGCTTCATGTCTTTCAGGTATGCAACCTTTGTCTGACCTGGAATATTATTATCAGGCTGGGTGTTCTGTGCCTCAATGGTTTTCTTCTGTTCTTCATCCATTGATTTATTGACGAATTCAATAAATTCATCTGCATTCTGCCAACGCTGGAATGGATCAGCAATGATCGTGTGCTTTACAACCTCGTCCATCCATTCAGGAAGGTCTTTAGATACCTTGCTTGGCATGAGATCTTCTGTAAGCACACCTCCTAATGCGGAAGTAAATGTGAGACTACTGTCAAAAGGCAGCTTGCCTGTCATCAGTTCGTAGAAGATAACGCCAAGGGAGAAAATATCACTTCCTGAACATACGTCACCCTCCAAGAACTCAGGTGCTGTATATGGCGATTTAAGATTGGTGTCATGCTTTACTGTGAAGCTGAGGTCAGAGTGCTCGATAAACCATGCCATACCAAAGTTTGCCAAAGCAGCCTTGCCCCCTTCATAAACGAAAATATTCTCTGGGCAAACATTACGATGATATACTTGTTCCTTATGCGCTGCTTTCAACGCATTGGCTACATCAAGGATGATGCTGATCTTATCTGTCTGTTTGAATGTCTTCTGACGAAGCTTACTTCTGAGTGAGCTCTCGTCTTGGTAGCGACTTATCTCATAGTAATAAGTCTGCTCCTCATTCATTCGGCAGTCTGTCTTGACAATATAAGGTGATACGCCGATCTTTTCCTGTGCGAAGCTTGCATTCTGAACAGTTAGGCTCAGTTTCTGCAGTTCTTCAGGACTCTTTCCGGCAACGTCAAGAGGATATTCACGCACTTTATATTGAGCAGTTGCAATAAGCTTCGGAACACAGAGATATTCTGCGAACTCCTCTGTCTCTTGAAGAACTTCTTTAATCAGGTAGTTAAAGATCTCTTTACGCTCTGTACGCCTGCGTTCTACGGATTGACCAGAGAGCAAGTCAACAAGCTGTGACTGAATATTCATAATCATTCCTGAAGTACGACCTACAAGTTCAGGCTTGGTAAGGAAGTCTATCAGTTCGCCACCCAATGTGAATGTCTGCTTGTAGCAATCACATTGAGGATCCAAGCCAAACTTAGACTGCTGAGGATGGCTTAGGGTTACAGCTGTCAGTATCTGCCCGAAACGCCAGTCCGGGTGCTGATTCTTTATCTTGCTTGCGAGAATACGGCTCTTCAACCCCGCAGTCTTATGAGGATTTGCTACCTCTTGTCCACTACGGAACCAAGCCCAGTCATCTCCTTCGAGATTACCAGCCCAATCCTTATTCTCAATGTGATAAACAGCATGTGGAGCTACCACAATACAGTCATACTCCCAATACTTCATCACTCGGTTAGGGCCGGTTATAGATATATTGAGATTTGGAATGACTATATAGTTGTTTGGCAACTTCACACTCAGAAAGTCAAGCAAACGTTGTTCACCAACATTTACTGGACCATCGTCATGTAATGGTTTTCTCAGTTGTGCCATATTGTTTCATATTATATGAGTACTTGCCACTCTCCGTGCTTCCTTCCGCCAACACGTTTAAGTAGGCCTTTCTTCTGTAGTTTGCCGATAACGAATTTCACGCCACCTAAAGATAAATTGCTTATTGCATCTACCATTTCGCCAATGGTTGCCTTTGGATTCTCTATTAAGAATTTTAGTACTTCTTCTTCTGAAGAATCCAAATTCTTTTGGATAGTGGAATTATTCTTTTGGATAGTATCTGAGTCCTTTTGGATAGTGTTACTATCCTTTAAAGGCTTCTTTTGGGTAGAAGATTCGCTCTTTTGGGTAGCTCTCCAAATCGTAACCTTAAATTGGTTAGCAGACACTTCATTGTCAAAGTCGATGTGATTGTCCTCTCTCATTGCACGAACGATTCCTGATCCCAAACCACGATAAATCATCGTCTTGGCTGCGAAACCTGCCATCAGAGGGTTACGTTGACGAGAGACACCGAGTTTTATATCATCTACAGTTAGTCCACCATAAAGACAACCAGGGTTGATGATTTCTATGCGGTCGTTGAAGATCAGCAACCGGATAGCGGCATGGTTTAGCAGATCAAAGTGCACCAAGGCGTTTTGAAGTAACTCTTCTAACACTACCTCAGGTATTTCGAGGATTCCAACTGAATTAAAATTCTGTCCTTTCTGTTCATGATGCAGATAAGATTTTAGAAAAGCCATACCTTCATAGAACATTCTTGGCAAAGTGCCGGATATGTCACGGCTGTCGATATAGTTGGTATCGCCAAGTTCGTTACCGGCAAATACGACAGCTTTGATAACTACCGAACGTTCATATTGTTGTGGGTTTTTACCAAAGAAGAGTACTCCAGCACGTGTTAGCTCGCCATTCTGCTTCAAAATGCCTAATGAGCGGAGCATTCTCTCCAATGGTTGATCAAAATCTTCTATCTCCCTGCCGTATACTCTTTTGAAATAATCCCGCACATACGCTATCTCTAAGTCATTCATTGACGAACCTCTTTCGCCATCTTCTTCGGGATGATAATTGCCTGTAGTTTGAAATAAACCAAGAATTTCAATATTTTCTGTGATACGACGCTTGTCAGCTCCTTGCTTTACCCAGATTTCTCCGTTGAGGTTTTTGTAGGGCTTGTTCTTGCCTTCCTCGATAGAACATATAAGGAAATGCTTTTCACCAATACGCACAACTTCTGTATCTATATAGATTGTTGGGCGCACTTGTTCATTGGCTGCATTACCAAGTTCACGACTGATAACTTGTATCTCGTCGTATGACAGACCTACAAGTTTACCACTTTTATCTTCCACACCAAAGAGGATTACTCCGCCCTTAGAGTTAGCAAAGGCTATCATTTCCTTTGCTATTTCCTTCTGCGAAGTAAACGCTTCCTTAAACTGTACTTTAGTGGTCTCGCCACAAAGACACAGGTCTTTAAAAGTATCTTCAGTCATAATGCAATCCTTTAATGTTTATTCCACTTCTCGATTTCTTGCTCGACCAAATGTATAGCTAATAGTTCTTTCGTGTTAGATAAATGTAATTTTGTATGTGCATCTTTTACCATTTTATCAATCTCTAACATCTTCTCTAAGTTTATAATAGGAACTGGATATTCATACAAGAACGAAGGGTTGGGGTAACATTGTTTTGTACCATAATGGGAGGCTCTTATAAGCCTAAAACCATAATCAGACGATAGCCAAGCAAATAAATAGCCAGATGGAACTGACTTGTTAGATTTCATTCTAAAGAAAGCGCTCGAAACGAGTTGGCCTTTAAGATCTTCTCCTACATAAACCGCCCGACAGAAACTTTCACCTTCTCCAAGTGTACCAATTTTTGCAATAAGTATTTCACCTTCTTGTAACAAATCCTTTGCGTATTTTTTCTTTTTTACGACCCATTTACCTCTTACTATTTGATCGAAAATGTCAGATTGGTTAATGAGCATAATGCCATGTCCTTCTTTAACTTCATTCACTTCTATGCCTGATGACGACCATAATTTCTTATCGTCAAGTGCATCGAATAAACGAATATGTTTTCCCTTTCTAACTTCATCAATGATATTGACTTGGACTCTTTCTGAATAATTAAAAGCATGAAAACTTAAGCTACCTAGGTCTTTGATATTTTTTACAAAACAAGAGACTTTCCTATCGTAGGTTCTTGGACCAAAATAGTTATAATCTTCGTCTGTCAAGTCACGTAAACCTGCCTCTTTTTTTAATAATTTTCGTGCTTCGCAGAGAATCTTTGACGATTCTTCTCTTAGTCTCGCCGCTTCTTGTATCAAGTCGTTTACTCCTTCTTGAAAGAATTCTGCAAAACAAGGTACTTTGATGTTTCGTACATGTTCAGCATTGATATGTTTGACTACACCGCCAAATTGAGATTGAGTAAGTTGGTTATACCCATATTTCGATGCTAAAAAAGCATACAGATAGCCCCGAAGAATTTTTTCGTCATTGGGTACAATTCTAATTAAATCGTGAGTTGCTATATGGTTTTTAAAAGAAGAATTGGTATATGTAACATTGCCAATAGTTCCAGAACAAGTAACTACTATCCAATCTTTTTTCAGCATAAGATACGACAAAATAGATGCTTGTTTTTT
>ENA-OPEU01000137-OPEU01000137.1-human-gut-metagenome-genome-assembly--contig:-NODE-137-length-12281-cov-2.958776_pt1 | contig 12281 bp, 5 predicted proteins | sample MGYA00241639_ERZ501541 | MGnify/ENA primary metagenome ERZ501541 (study PRJEB25962, sample SAMEA2042428) | human gut metagenome | biome: human gut; feature: human-associated habitat; material: faeces...
ACTTACACGCCAAGATTGGCGCCAAGGAAATATGGAAGGGCATCAACCTCACCATAAAGGACGGTGAGACACATGCCATAATGGGACCTAACGGTTCAGGCAAGAGTACATTGAGTGCTGTGCTAGTCGGTAATCCGCTGTATGAGGTTACGTCAGGCTCGATAACCTTCAACGGCAAGGACCTGCTCGAGATGAAGCCTGAGGACAGGGCACACGAAGGACTCTTCCTTTCGTTCCAGTATCCCGTGGAGATTCCGGGCGTGTCGATGACCAACTTCATGCGTGCCGCCATAAACGAGAAGCGCAAGTATGAGGGCAAGGAGCCGCTCAACGCAGCCGACTTCCTGAAGCTGATGCGCGAGAAGAGAAAGATTGTTGAGCTTGACAGCAAGCTGTCTAACCGCTCTGTGAACGAAGGTTTCAGCGGCGGCGAGAAGAAGCGTAACGAGATTTTCCAGATGGCAATGCTCGAGCCGAAGCTCAGTATCCTGGACGAGACTGACTCTGGCCTCGACGTAGACGCGCTGCGCATTGTTGCCGAAGGCGTCAACAAGCTGCGCACGCCGGAGTCGAGCTGTATCGTCATCACTCACTATGAGCGCCTGCTCGACATCATCAAGCCCGACATCGTTCACGTGCTCTACAAGGGACGCATCGTAAAGACCGCCGGTCCGGAACTGTCGAAGGAAATCGAGGCACGCGGATACGACTGGATTAAAGAAGAGGTGGACTGAATTTAATTCATAATTGGCTGATGCCGAACTTCGTTTCACAATTCATAATTCACAATTGGATTGCGCTGAACTTCGTTTTATAATCACAATTCTTAATTCGTAATTGGCTAACGCCGAACTTCGTTTCATAATTAATATACGGATGGATAGCGAAAAACAATATATAGACCTTTACAACCAGTGCCGCGACATGATATGCGCGCACAGCTCAGCGCCGCTCAACGCCGTGCGCGATGCTGCGTTCGACGACTTCAAGCGGATGGGATTCCCGACAAAGAAGGTCGAGAGATATAAATACACCGACATTCCGTCGCTATTTGAGCCCGACTACGGCCTTAACCTCAACCGCCTTAACATTCCGGTTGACCCGTATGAGGCTTTCAGATGCGACGTGCCTAACCTCAGTACATCGCTCTATTTCATAGTGAACGACGGCTTCTATGGCAAGTCTACGCCTAAGGGCCACCCGAAGGAGTGATTGTCGACTCGCTGGGCAAGGTGGCTGCCGAAAGGCCAGAACTGATAGAGAAATATTATGCCAAGCTGGCAAAGACTTCTGAAGACGGCATAACTGCTCTCAACACAATGCTGGCACAGGACGGACTGCTGGTTTATGTGCCTAAGGGCGTTGTGGTAAGCAAGGCCGTGCAGGTGATCAACATCCTGCGCTCTGACGTCGACCTGATGGTTAATCGCCGTGTGCTGATAATAGTGGAGGAGGGGGCTGAAATCAAGCTGCTCTTCTGCGACCATGCCGCCGACGACCGCCGTTTCCTCACCACGCAGGTTATCGAGGCTTATGTGGGCGACAATGCCGGACTTGACCTCTACTGCCTTGAGGAGACTCACGCAAAGAACGTTCGCGTGAGCAACCTGTTCATTGAGCAGCAGCGCAGCAGCAGAGTCAACCATAACATAATAACGCTGCACAACGGCATAACACGCAACCGCACCGACCTCGTGTTTGCAGGTGAGGGTGCCGAGTGTAACCTCAGCGGATGTGTTATAGCCGACAAGAAACAGCATGTTGACAACAATACGCTGATAGATCATCGCGTGGCTCACTGCACGAGCAACGAACTGTATAAATACGTTCTCGACGAGAACGCAACGGGAGCCTTTGCCGGCCGAGTGCTGGTGCGTCATGGCGCACAGAAGACCGACTCGGTGATGCGTAACCAGAACCTCTGCTCTACCAAGGAGGCGCGTATGTACACGCAGCCGATGTTGGAGATATATGCCGACGACGTTAAGTGTGCCCACGGCAGCACCGTAGGTCAGCTCAACGACGCGGCCCTGTTCTACATGCGCCAGCGCGGCATCAGCCTTAAGGAGGCCAAGCTCCTGCTTGAGTTTGCTTTCGTCAACGAGGTCGTAGACGGCATAAAGCTAGAGCCGCTCCGCGACCGCCTGCATTATCTCGTAGAGAAACGCTTCCGCGGCGAACTCAACAAGTGCGAGGGATGCAAGCTGTGCAGATAAAATTCGGTAGTTAGAAGTAGTTAAAGGAGTTAGAGTAGTTAAAGTCATTACCTTTGTTGATGTCGTCATTCTTTATGTAACAATGTTGACTGGAATTTGGCTCTGGCTGCTCTAATTCTGAAAATAAGCTCGGATACTTGCATGTTTTCATCTCTTGCAATATAAAGTTTCAAGGCTTGTTTGCTTTAACTGCTCTGACTTCTGTAATTTACTGAATATTCTCGTTAGTCTTTGGCCACTTTACTTTGTATAAAATTATTTAGGCTATTGACTTTAACTACTCTAACTCCTTTTACTACTTTAACTCCTAAAAAAGTATGTTCGACGTAACCAAAATAAGAGAAGACTTCCCGATACTCAGCCGTAAGGTTTACGACCGTCCGCTGGTATATCTCGACAACGGTGCAACAACGCAGAAGCCGCTGTGTGTGCTCGATGCCATGCGCGAAGAGTATCTCAATGTCAATGCAAACGTACACCGCGGCGTGCATTATCTTTCGCAGCAGGCAACCGACCTGCACGAACAGGCACGCGAGAAGGTGCGCAAGTTTATCAATGCAGGTTCGGTTAACGAAATAATCTTCACGCGCGGAACCACCGAGAGCCTTAACCTTGTGGTTTCGTCGTTCTGCGACGGGTTTATGAGCGAGGGCGACGAGGTTATCGTGTCCGTCATGGAGCATCATTCCAACATCGTGCCGTGGCAGCTTCAGGCAGCGCGCAAAGGCATATCGCTGCGCGTGATACCGATGAACGACAAAGGCGAACTGCTGCTCGACGAATACGAAAAGCTGTTTACTGAGCGCACTAAGATAGTCAGCGTTACGCATGTAAGCAATGTCCTCGGAACTGTAAATCCTGTTAAGGAGATTGTGCGCATAGCCCATGAGCACGGTGTTCCCGTCATGGTCGACGGTGCACAGAGCACTCCTCACTTTGCCGTTGACGTGCAAGACATCGACTGCGACTTCTTTGCCTTCAGCGGACATAAGATTTACGGCCCCACGGGCGTGGGCGTGCTTTATGGCAAAGAGACGTGGCTCGACCGGTATCAGGGCGGAGGCGAGATGATAGAGAGCGTAAACTTTGAGAAGACCGTGTTTGAGCATCTCCCGTTTAAGTTTGAGGCCGGCACGCCCGACTATGTTGCCACTCACGGCCTTGCCACCGCCATCGACTATATCAGTTCGATAGGCATCGACAACATATCGCGCCATGAGCAGGAACTCACAAGATATTGCATGGAGCGGATGCAGGAGATAGACGGCATCAGACTCTTCGGCACGGCCAATGATAAAGACGCCGTGGTTTCGTTCCTCGTAGGCGACATCCACCATCTCGACATGGGCACGCTGCTCGACCGTCTCGGCATAGCCGTTCGCACCGGTCACCACTGCGCCCAGCCCCTCATGATACGTCTCGGCATACAGGGCACGGTGAGAGCCTCGTTTGCCATGTATAACACAAAGCAGGAGATAGACGTTCTTGTTGAAGGCATAAAGCGCGTAAGCAAGATGTTCTGACTTTAGTATTTACTTTTTATATAATAGAAAAATCCTGGAAGTGTAGAGTTTTATTCTTCCAGGATTTTGTTTGTTTCATGCTTCAAGGGCTATTTCCTCTTAATGCTGCCTTTGATTTTTGTTGCCTTTAGCATGATATTGCTAGACATCTTTGTCTTATAAATGTATCTTGAATTCTTATTAAACATTCTTGGAACGAAATTTCTAATCTTAATGTTATTCTTGGTAGAGATTCCTTGTGCTCCATTAATTTCAAATGTTTCGTATGCACCACCGAGCCAGCCATACTCACCATTAACATATACGTAATAAATGGTACCAAACACGAACATTTGGGCTTCTTGGTCATATCCGCTTGTATGTTGGTCTGTGACACCAAACAGAAGCGCAGCATCTCCTACATATAGAGGTCCGTATGTCTGATGAGAGAATCCGGTGTCAACATCTTTGAACGAAATATAGCCTTGATCGTCCATAGTGAATGTTAAACTGCCTTCTTGTGTTATCCATGGTTCAATCTTATAGTTAAATGGATTCTTCTTATCCTGATACATTGTGGCAGAGTATGATGGAGTAATATCATTGATTATAGGATTACCTACGAAATTATCACTGCCCTCACCATCTGTTATAAATGCCGGTTGTACATTATGTGTAAATGTTCCAGAATAAACAGGTTGCCAGTCTGCGGCACTTGATTCACCTCCCAATGAGAATTTAAATGGTGTTGCAGAATGATTTTTCATGTTGCCCTGAGCGTCATATGTAACTATAATCATAATATAATTACCGCTTTCTGTTAATTGTGCCTGTATGTCTTCTCCCGATGTAATATAGTTTGACTCTATATTACCATCATTTATGGCTGTTACAATTTCATTTATGTCATCACCTTCTGCAGCGATTACCCATCTTGCAAAAGCGACATCTTTGCCAAGAGTTATTGTACCTTGTACATAGCTGTTGTCTTTTGCATCGGTAAATCTTCCCGTATAGGTGAATGAAGATGTATAGTCGGTTATTTCATACCCTGGCATTGCTATTGCAAACATTCCGTCTGAATTTGTATAATAGGTTGGACTTGTTATCTGTGAAGGTCCAAGCTCCATTAAGAAACTTTGTGCAGGCATGGTAATTATACCATCTTGATATGTTCCGAAATATTCAGGCGCAATCTGCTTTAACGTTTCTACATCGTATCCGTTAAGTACATTTAGTGCAGTTACATAACTGTAAAGAAGAATATTGTCTGAACCGTATTTTCCTGGAAGTATTGTTCCATCTACATAGGCATGAGCTGGATCCGAAACATCGAAGATGATACCATTGTCATTATTAAATGTGATAGCACTTCCATTATACATTTTATAAATTTCCGTATCTTCGCCGTAAGGATTCTTGAGACGGTAACGGCCTTCTTTTAGAGCACTTTTTTGTAGTGGAACTTTGTAGGTTAGAGGTTCTATACCGAAAACAGAAGATATGAGACCTTCACGATAAGTTACTTCTTCTCCTGTATCAATCCATTCTGTAAGACCAGCTGATATTGTGCATGATGAATCTCCGTATGGAGTGGTATAAGCTTCATCTCCAATACTGAGTGTAATGTTTTCATAATATCCATATCCGCATTTGTCTGACAGAAGGGTTTTGGGGTCGTATGCAATATTTATGTCTGCTGTTGTCGCACCGTCTGCAAAAGTCACTGTTGCTGGGACAGTGTAGATACTGCCGTCTTTAGTTACAGCGTTTATTTTTACGGTAAGTTCACCTTCGCTCTGAATACGGTTTATCTGTACCTGAAAACTGTTTTTTGCAGGATCCAAGTCGTAATTTGAGGCAAGGGTTGTTTTAAAATATACCTGTTCACCCTCGGCTGTTGCAGCAGTATGCTCATATTCTTCGGTACATGACCCCATAACGAGTGCAAGCGCCACGAAAATGAACATCGTGCAATAACTGAATATTTTATTCATAATATTGTCTATTTAAATTATTTCTATTTATTTTGCGTAGTTATTTGCCGGGTCAGGGTTGTTATAATATCTTACACCGGCATTATTTGTCTCTTCTGAGCGTACTATAGCCCAGTTCATCCATGCAGGACGTGAAGTAGTCTTGAATTGTGCCCGAGATTCTATGTTGACAGATGTAGTCTTGTCAACAGCATAGCCTAGGCGTTTAATGTCGAAGAACGACTGGCCTTCACCCCAAAGCTCAATTTGTTTCTGGAAAACAATTTCTTCTATAATTTGGTCTTGGCTTGTACCTTTAAAAGAATACTTCGTGTCACGTGACAGCATGAAGGTTTCGAGCAATTTCTTTCCACGTTCAGCGTCTTGGTGAGCAGCAGCTTCAGCTTCAATGAAATACATTTCTTCAATTCGCATTATCGGGAATGCCGTGACATTTCCTGCTGTATAGTCGCTAACGTTTCCACCGGCAGGACGGAATTTAGTTGAAGTATAATCTTCAAGAGCTTCGCCTATTTCTGCATCGCAATATGTATTCTTTCCATACAGTGAAAAACCTTCTGGAGCTTTAAACATAAGTTTACGCCAGTCAGTATTGCTCATTTTATTATAAGTAGCTGAAGGAATCTGTGGAAGAACACCAGCTCCTCCCATTGACAGAGGACCACTGTATCCATACGTGTTTTCTGATGTCATGAATGCAGCCCAATTCATAAGATTGCTGACATTGCCGCGTGAATAAGTTGCTCCCCACATCCATTTTGTAGCATCGTTGAATCCTGTAGTTATGTTGAGTGCCTCTTCCTTTGTCATTGGCTGTGACGTAGAGGCATCTATTGCCATGCGTGCATATTTTTCAGCCATAGGATAGTTTTCCATCCACATATAAAGACGTGCATAAAGACCATAAACGCAGTCGATCTTAGGTACGGATGTGCTTGATATTTTCAGTAGGGGTACAAACTTTTCTGCAGCCTGCAAGTCACTGAGGATAAAATTGAACATGTCTTTTTTCTTTGCACGAGGGTTGTTACGTGCTTGCTGTTCTGTTGTCTTCTCTGTTACAATAGGTACTGTCAGACCGGAAATGTCATTTCCCTCTGGACTTATTGGCTTCGTCTTGTCATTTTCAAGGAACTCGTATTCGCGGGCCATATCGAGATAAATCAAAGCGCGGTAGGCAAATGCTGCACCGGCAAGACCTTTTTCAGAGTCAGTTCCGCTTATTGTGTCAACTGCAGCAATAGCGTTATTAGCAGCCAGGACAAAACCTGTTTGATATTGCCACATGAATTGGGCTGTAAGGTATTCGCGTCCCCAATATAAATCATAGTACCAGTTGCCCCATTGGTTGTATTGGTAGCCATTGGGACTGAATGCCAATTCGCCAGACTGTATATCTCGAATAATCATCAAACCGGCATATCCGATTGACCAATGGTAACTTGACGTCCATATTTTTGAAAATTGATTGTTCAGACCCATGACAAGTGCTTCTGCACTTTCTTCTGTAGGTGGCACCTGTTCATCGGTAACGCCACTTGTAGGCAGGGTTTCGTCAATACAGCTTGAAAGCGTAAATGACGATACCAAGACCATCAGCATGCTAAGTCCGTATATAAATATCTTTTTCATATTTTTTCTGTTTGTAATTGTTTTTAGAATGTAACTGTTATACCGCCTGATATGGTGCGCATTGCAGAATAGTAGGCAGTTGAAGCTCCTCCTGTTATGCTTTGGCGTGGGTCAAGTCCTTGACGTTTAGACCAAACCCAAAGATTTGTCGCCGTAAGATAGAGTCTTAATTTGCTTATTCCTGCTTTTGCAGTGAACTTGCTGGGCAGAGTATATCCGAAATTGAGGTTTTGCAGACTTAGATATGAGGCATCGGTAAGGAAACGGTCTGAAGTATAGTTGACGTCCTGATCTGCATAGACGATATGGGGAATGTTCGAATTTTTGTTTTCCGGTGTCCATGCATTCAATAAGTCAGCATGGATAGCAGATCCTCCTGTCGCCATGCTCATCATGCTTGCATAATCAGAATCGTAAATTTGACCACCAAGCTGATACGTGAAGTCTAATGATAAATCGAAACCTTTATATGAGAAACGTGTGCCGAAGCCTCCATAGGCCCATGGCAGTGCTGTTCCGCAAAGATATTGTGTGGCATCAGAAGATGATTCTGTCGTTTCTTTGCCTGCGACATAAGTCTTCTTGTTTCCGTATTCGTCTAACACAGGATTCCCGTTTTCATCAACAACGTCTTTAAGGACATCTTTCCAGTAAAGTGCTTTACCTGTTTCGGGGTCAACACCGGCATATTTAGCCATATAGAAAGTGTAAAGAGGTTTTCCTTCACCATAGAAATAGCTGCCGCTTGCATAGCCTTCAACGCCTTCTGAAGTGGTTGTTGTCTTGTTTTCATCTGCAATTCTTACAATTTTGTTTTTATAAGCTGTAAAGTTTATGTTTGCGCCCCACTCAAAGTCTCTAGTCCTGAAGATTGTTCCGTCGAGTCCTATTTCAACTCCCTGGTTAGTCATATCTCCAATGTTGTCATAATATCCTGTATATCCGAATGAACCAGGAAGTGAGAACCATGAAAGCATGTCGGTTGTCTTACGGTAGAAATATTCAATGCTGCCGGCAAGACGTCCGCGGAACAGAGAGAATTCGAAACCTGTATTGAAGTTGCCGCCTGTCTCCCATGTTATTTCTTTGTTACCCATAGTGGTACTTGGTATCAGTGAGGCAACTCCGTCTGAAGGTGCTATTGTGTATGTGTTTGAGTAGAGGTAGTTGCCGATGTTGTCGTTACCCTGCTCACCATAAGAAGCCTTGAACTTCAACTCGTCAACCCAAGAAGCGTTGAACCACTTTTCCTTGCTGATGATCCATGCGCCGCCAAATGACCAGAAGTTACCCCAGCGGTGATCCGGGTGGAAGCGTGAAGAAGCGTCACGACGATAAGATACTGAACCGAAGTACTTGTTGTCATAGTTATACTGTGCACGTCCGAAGAAACCTTCTGTATTGTAGTCGGTAGTGTACGAATCCATAGTTCCGTCAGTTACAGCTCCTGCCAATTCATCATTGAGGAATGAATACATATTGCTTTTTGATGCAGACAATATGTAAGATCTTGTACGATAATACTCATGACCTAGCATAATCTCAACATCATGCTTGCCGAACAGACGATGCCAATTCAATATTTGCTGATAGTTATATGACCAGTCACGTCCGTGCGATTTGCTTACGATACCGTTTTGTGATGCAAACTGTCCAAAATATGGCTGCTGTGTACTTGTTCCACGGCTCTCATTAAGCATGACACTATTTGTCGTTGTGAATTTAAAGTCTCTTAGGAAACGTATTTCCGCAAATCCTGTAGCATTGAGGTTGTTACCCTCTGCGTAACTCTTGTCAAGCTGATTTGAGCAAATTGGGTTAGAACCTGCAAATACGGAACGCTGTTGGCCGTTAATTTTTCCGTCGCCCCAGTCGTAAGACGGAAGTCCTGTCTGGGCATCTTGTAATATGTTCCCATTTGCGTCGCGGATATAAAGAGGATAAATAGGCGCAATAGAATTTACTGCGAAAATATTTCCGCTTGAACTGCTGCTGCCGTCGTCTCCAAGATAATTTGATACATAGTGTGCATAGCTGAAGTTTGCACCAACTTTAAGCCAATTTCTTATTTGGTAGTCTGCTTTAAGACGACCGGTGAAACGTTCATAGTCAGAACCGATTGTGATACCTTCGTTCTTCAAGTAACCTGCAGAACCATAGAAAGAACCTTTTTCGTTGCTTCCTGTTGCTGTAATATTATATTCTTGACGAAGACCGTTCTGGAATGTGGCATCACGCCAGTCGTCAGGGAGGAGCATATAAGAATTGCCGTTGTAGTTTACAATGTTTCCTAATGTGGCGTTAGGGTTGATTCTTCCATTTGTTCCAATTAGATATTGTCCTTCTGGAACAGCATAGACATTATAGCCCAATCCATAGGAATTATTGGCGCAAAGGTTGTTGTTTGCCCATATATAAGATTCTCTGTCAGTATGCTTTAAGTATCTGTCTTCTGCAGGCATCCCTTCTTGCCAATTGGGGTTAGGATACCAATCTTTATAGTAATTGTAAAGTGATTTGTAATACGTTTCATAGTATGCCGCAGGGCTGTTTACAGTCTTGTAATATGGAGTGCCTTTTGAATTGGCTCCCCACTTGGCATCAACAGTGATTGATGAGGTGCCTTCGCGGCCGGTCTTTGTTGTGATGATGACAACACCATTGGCACCACGCGCACCGTAAAGAGCTGCAGAGGCAGCATCCTTCAGGACGGTCATTGAGGCGATGTCGTTAGGGTTTATATTCTGAATATCACCATCATAAGGCGAACCGTCAACGACAATAAGCGGTGATGTGCCTGCATTAATAGAACTGATACCACGGATTTTAATGCTTAGACTTTCTTGTCCGGGGGCACCAGTCGCAGAATTGATCTGTACACCTGCAACCTTACCAGTCAATGCTGTTACTGCGTTAGAACTAGAGGTTTTTGTTATTTCCTCTGACTTTACAACCGCTGCAGAACCGGTGAAGGCTGATTTCTTAGCCGTACCGTAAGCAACGACCATCACCTCGTCGAGGTTGGTCTCGTCAGGAGCGAGCACCACGCGTACGCTGTTGCCCTTTACCGTTACGTCCTGATCAACCATGCCGACATAGGTTACTTTCAGCTTGTTGTGCCCTGCGGGCATGCTGATAGAGAACTTACCGTCAGCGTCTGTCACGGCACCGGCGCTGGCGCCCCCAACGCGGACAGTAGCACCGATAATCGGCTGACCGTCCTCCTGAGACACCACGGTTCCCGTAACTGCTGTTTGTGCCAGTGCCATTCCCAGTGACAGGAACAGGCAGGCCAAAATCATAGTTAGTCTTTTTTTCATAAATACTCTCTAATTAAATAAATAAATTATACTTTTGTTACAATATGCAAAAATAAAGATTATTTCATAAAGTCCAAAAAATGAAAGAAAAAAAAGTGGGTTTAAGCCGGGTTTTTAACATAAATCTGACAGAATCACATAAAAATTCATGTAAAATGAAACTTTGAGTGTTATTTTACTTTCATTTTGATTTGTATATAAAGTGTATATACACCACCTCTTAACTTTTAGAATGCATCAAAATAAAGGCAATTTACACCTGAACATTCATATAAAGAAATTTAAATCTATATGCATAAATAATTAATTATATGCTTGCATTATGTTTATTCGCACATTTTTTGAGTTAAAATTTTACACTTTAAATAATGCTTAATATCTGTTTCGTCTATGTTGACATGCAAATATTTAAGATATTATGCACAAAATGCATGTAAACTGCTTATTTACTGATATTTAATATCGCCCGGCAGACATTATGAACAAAACTATTTCAATACATCAAATAATGCAGACAGTAATTATGGTTCATTGTATATATAATAAGGTGTAATTAACTTAATTATAACAATATTGGATAAATATGCAATATTTTCTGCATAAATATAAATAAAGCACTGACAAAATGTAAGCAAAAACGATTCAATATGGCATAATGTAAACGCAAACACAGAGCAGAATGTCAACAAAAAGTATTATATAAAGTTTAAAAATATAGTATTTTAGCACTGGCTCAAACACTCGGCAGCCACATTTCATGCCACATTCCTATACAAAAATTTTAGTTTCATAGCACAAAAAACAGCAAAGACAGATTACATTATCAATAACTTTTTGACGCAATGAAATATGGATTTATTTCAATATGCAGCTCCGGACAAGCAAAATCATGACTTATAATCATAAAGTTTTCTGCCATAAATTATGCAAAACAGATTTGACATTACTTACCACAAAACTGCGACTACCGATAAAATAAGGCTTAACAAGCCTTTGCAACGCCACTTGACGCCACGTTTCTGCAAGACTTTTATATAGGCACAAAATGCAAGGCGACATAACATCCTGACCATTTAAAATCAATATGCTTATTTAAACAGCAGGCAAGCTCCATACAGGCAGAAGCCTCTGTTAGATACAAAAAGCCATGTTTCATCGTGCAAAAGCATACATATTGCACGCCAAAAAGCCACGTTTCGCAGGGCCGTAAGTAAGCTTTTACGTAATCGGGATCTTACTTATAATAAATTTTCGCAGAAACTCGTCACTCGTCACAATCGGCCATAATTCATTGACAAACAAGCCATTACGCTGTGACGAGTTAAAACCTCAACTCGTCACAGCACAGTTAATCAACGCAAGTGTGACGAGTCAGGGGACGCAACTCGTCACACCATATTTAACTGACAATCAGCATTTTACCCGTCGATGTGACGAGTGACGAGTTTCTATCGAAAACTTTTTTATCCTGTAGCTATATGCCCTTTCCTAATTTGGGTTGACCTCAAATAGCCTTTTCACTGATTAAAGCTGACTCCTGTTAAACATATGACTATTATTGATTGACTCTGGCATTAACAGAAAATTTTACTTACACATGTGACAGGACAGCCA
>ENA-OPEU01000143-OPEU01000143.1-human-gut-metagenome-genome-assembly--contig:-NODE-143-length-12117-cov-2.161582_pt1 | contig 12117 bp, 10 predicted proteins | sample MGYA00241639_ERZ501541 | MGnify/ENA primary metagenome ERZ501541 (study PRJEB25962, sample SAMEA2042428) | human gut metagenome | biome: human gut; feature: human-associated habitat; material: faeces...
CATGGAAGCCAGCGACCTGGCCGATCTTGGCGTGACACTGTCACCTGCAGATTATGCAGAACGTCTGGCGGCACTGACGCAAAAATGTGGCCTTGATGGTGTGGTGTGTTCTGCTCAGGAAGCTGTGCGCTTTAAACAGGTATTCGGTCAGGAGTTCAAACTGGTTACGCCGGGCATTCGTCCGCAGGGGAGTGATGCTGGTGACCAGCGCCGCATTATGACGCCAGAACAGGCGTTGTCGGCTGGTGTTGATTATATGGTGATTGGTCGCCCGGTAACGCAATCGGTAGATCCAGCGCAGACGCTGAAAGCGATCAACGCCTCTTTACAGCGGAGTGCATGATGAGTGATTCCAACAGCCGTCTGGTCTACTCAACGGAAACCGGACGTATTGATGAGCCAAAAGCGGCCACTGTACGCCCTAAAGGCGACGGTGTGGTGCGTATTCAGCGTCAGACCAGTGGACGCAAAGGTAAGGGCGTTTGCCTGATTACCGGTGTCGATCTCGATGATGCCGAACTGACGAAACTGGCAGCTGAACTGAAGAAAAAATGCGGCTGCGGCGGAGCAGTTAAAGATGGAATTATTGAAATTCAGGGCGATAAGCGTGATTTATTAAAATCAATGCTTGAAGCGAAAGGGATGAAGGTAAAACTCGCAGGCGGCTAACATAAAAAGCCACGGATATATCCGTGGCTTTCGAATATTTTACTGTGTGTATTATTCAGTTATTTCGTACTGAACAAAATCAAGCGTATTATAATTGCGAGTCGATAATCGACATTTATTTACGATTATTTACCGACCTGGTGACCAATAACACCACCGACGGCTGCACCACCTAATGTACCCAACGTACTGCCATCGGTCAGTACTGCACCGCCTAATGCCCCTGCACCTGCACCGATTGCGGTGTTGCGGTCCCGTTTAGACCAGTTAGAACAGGCACTCAGAGACATTGCCAGGGTAATTGCCAGAACAGCCGCGGTCATTTTTTTGCTCGTTACAAACATAATACTCTCTCCTGAATTTATGATTCACGGAAGTAAGCTCTCTATAACTATAATAGCTAAGAATAAGCCAGGTGAAATTATTCCGTGAAATCCGCTCGCGCGCAGGGTTATATCACGCAGGTGATAATGACTTCCTGTTATATCGCTGATAATAATTTTATATCTTGAGAGTGTTAATAACAGGTAAATAGTCTTAATTATCAACCAGGAATCATCTTAGAGCGGATGATTTGCCAAACTGCAAATCATCCGTAGAGAAGGGAAATGGTTAAATGTCAACGACGTGAACGGTGAGTTTACTGTGCTCAAGATGCATCAGATCGCTGGCGCGTATTTTCGAATCGGTAATCACGCGATTGAATCGCTCAACGGGGCCGATGGAGTATGAATGTACAGCACCAAATTTCGAGCTGTCAGTCAGGACTATCGCCTCGCACTCTTTTTCCAGCACGGCATTGACCACATCGGTACGCATCATATCGCGACCGGTAAACCCAGTTTCAGGTTGCCAGCCATCAATACCAATAAATGCTTTGCTGAAATGCACTTGTTGGATGCACTGGCGTGTCAAAGGGCCAACCATACTTTCGCTTTTTTTCTGGTACACGCCACCGAGCAAAATGACTTCACAAGGCGCGTCTTTCAGCAAATGCGCGATGTAGCTGCTGACCGTGATGATAGTGACATTTTTCTTCTGCTCGCCCAGAGTCCTGGCGAGCAGGGCATTGCTGCTACCATTTTCGATAAAGATGGTTTCGCCCGGTTGAACCAGTGACGCGGCAAACTCGGCGAGTTCACGCTTCAGCGTATAGTTGCTCATCATACGGGTTTCGACGTCATCACTATCAAGCGAAACTGCAAAACCATGTGCACGTCGGAGGTAACTCAGTTTTTCGAGGGTGTTGAGATCCTGGCGAATGGTAACTTCAGAAACTCCAGTGGCTTTTGCCAGATCGGTTACGCTAACCTGACCCTGGTCAATGACCATCTGTAGAATAGTTTGTTGTCGGGAATTCATCGCTGTAATTCTTATAACGTTATAATACTAAATAAAAAAATACTGACGCGCCGGGCATCCTCAAATAGGAAAACCTGAAGGCACGATTGTTAGATCTCCCACGGTGCCTTCGGGATGTCTGGCGTAGATTCAGCAACCTGGCGCAAGAGTTCTGCTTTAAGTATCTCGAGATTATGGATCGCAGAGTGGTAATCGCCTGCCACAAGGATATCTAACACAATATCAATACGTTCGGCAACGCGCTGGGCATCAAATTCAGACATCAAGGACATCCTTATAGCAAAAGGGGGAAAATGAATAATGCAAAAATTGCCGCTAAAAGAGAAGTGTTTAACAGCAACGGCTAATTATCATCCGGGAATACGATATATAATGACGGAATATAGTGCTAAGTATATATATTCATCTACTTATGCGCGCTTCAGATAGCGTTTATACCAGCGTTCGAAGGCAACGGCGGGCATCGGTTTGGCAAACAAAAATCCTTGTCGCTCATTGATCCCGTTCTTGGTTAAAAAAGCATCTTCCTTTGCACTTTCTACACCTTCGGCGATCACCTGAAGATTCAATGCCTGGGCCACAGCGACGATCGCCCGGACCAGTGATTGCGAGACAGGCTGTTTGTGAATATCCCGAACAAAAACCTGGTCAAGTTTGATGGCATCGATCGGAAAGCGCGCCAGTTGCGAAAGTGAAGAGTAGCCGGTACCAAAATCGTCCAGATGAACTTGCGCACCTAATCGGCTAAATTGTTGAATAACAGACAGTGCCAGTTCATCATTCTCAATCAGGCAGCTCTCCGTCAGTTCAACATCTATAGGGCAGTATTCAAAATTGAGTTCCTGGAGAACCTGTTTCAGGGCGGTGAAAATGGTTTGATCGGCGAGCTGACGTGCAGAAATATTTACCGCCACTCGCAGGTTAATGCCTTTATCCCGCCACTTCGCTACCTGGCGTACGACATCGAGAATCACCCAACGGCCTAAAGGCACAATTAGCCCTGATTCTTCGGCGTAGGAAATGAAGTCCAACGGTGGAATCAACCCACGTTCAGGTGACTGCCAACGTACTAGTGCTTCCAGACTGCGCACTTCGCCACGCCAGGTGATTTTCGGTTGATAGTGAATAACCAACTGATCGTTTTCCAGTGCTTTACGCAAGTTGGTATCCAGCCAGAGATATTCAAATACCCGCTGATTCATTTCTGGGGTAAAAACGCAAAATTGTCCTCGTCCGCCTTCCTTCGCTGTGTACATTGCTGTGTCGGCGTGACGAATAATAGCCGCGCTGTCCGAACCATGTTCGGGAGAGAGTGAAATACCTACTGAACAACTGGTATAAACTTCAATTAAACCAATGCGAAAGGGGAGTCGTAAGCGGGTCAAAATTCGTGATGCCAATGCTTCCAGCGCGCTTTGTGAGGTATTGGATGCCAGTACCAGAAACTCATCGCCACCTGGACGCGCCAATACCTGGTCATGTTCGAGACAGCTTAAAATAGCCAATGACACGTCGCGTAATAACTGGTCACCAAACAAATGCCCATAGGCGTCGTTGACCTTTTTAAAATTATCCAAATCAAGATACACAACCCCAACTTTATTGTTATCTGCCTGATTAATAGCGTGATCGATTAACTCCTGCATCGCGTTACGATTCGGCAGTCCGGTGATACTGTCGGTATTTGCCAGAATACGCAGTCGCTCCTGAGCGCGGCGCTCTTCGGTAATGTCGGTGCCGGAACAGATTAAAAAAATCTCGTTTTTGCCACTGCCGCTGTGGACAAATTTATTGCGAAACAGAAACAGCCGCTGGCCTTTACGTGTTGGTATCCATAGTTCGACTTCATATGCATTGCCGCTTCGAAAAAATACACGGTTATTGCGCCTGGATGCCGCAGCTTCACGACGACTCATAAACAGTTTAAACACGCTTTGCCCAATGACGTCGTGTTCTTTCAACCCCGTGTAATCTTCACATAACCGATTGAAGCGCTGGATATTCCCCCGGCTGTCGAGAATCACTATTGCGGAATGTGCTTCAGAAACTACCTGCTCAGCAAAGGAAAGCCCATGTGATAAATCACGAGCAACCGCCGGTGTGTCATGCCATGCAGACGCGTTGCCTCCCCATTCTCGTTTATTGATTTTTCGTCCTACCAGATGCACAGAAAGATCGCTTTCATCGACGGTCAGACTCATCATAAGGCTGGAGGTGATGACCGTCATTTCCCTGATGCGAGCAGCCTGTTCGGCAGATAGTTGCAAAATACGATCGGGTTCTGTGATTTCGGTGGTAGAAAAGCGCAAAACATCGCTGCTTTCCGTCAACCGCCAGTATGGATTGTGCGATCCGAGAAAGTTGTACAACGTTGCGGACTCCCTAACGGTTTTCATGATGCATATCCTCCGGTTAACAGCGGAGTCCGCAGTTAAATAAAAGGAACAACATGACTTACATGAAATTAACGGCGGCTAAACACATTGTTTTTTTATATATTTATTTGTAATCCAGTTTTGGAAAAACGCCAGTTTTCAAACGAAAGTCAGTTAAAAATCTGCCGGGATATGAGGAAGGTTGAGCGGGGAAATAAACGGCCCATCCATGAGGAATGGGCCGTGAAAGGAGATTACGCGACTGGGCGCGCAATAATGCTGCGGGTTTCCATGCGGACTTCGGCAATGGTGACGTCAATAACGTCAGTCACTTTGTAAGCCGTTTCACCTTTAATTTGTACAGTGCCGTTTTCCTGGCTGCAAACCAGTTCATCGCGCACAGCGTGTAAGAAAGGTGCTGGAATAAAGGCGATAGCGCCGTTATCAACCAAACGAACACGCATGCCGCCACGGCTGATATCGACAATTTCCGCCGCGAAACGGGTGTCGGTCCCGGCTTTGTCTTTCAGGAAGCGTGCGTATAACCAGTCGCCAACATCACGTTCTGCCATCCGGTTGAGACGGCGACGCTCGGCCATTTGGACAGTGATTTCATCCTGTGGACGCGTCGCAGTTTCGCCTTTGATAACCGCTTTCAGCAGACGGTGGTTGATCATGTCGCCATATTTACGGATCGGCGAAGTCCAGGTGGCGTATGCTTCCAGACCGAGGCCAAAGTGAGGACCGGGTTCAGTGCTAATTTCAGCAAATGACTGGAAGCGACGAATGCGGCTGTCGAGGAAACCAGTTGGTTGCGCATCCAGTTCACGACGCAGTTTGCAGAAACCGTCCAGCGTGAGCACTTCTTCAGCATCGACATGCAGACCGTGCGTTTTCAGCAACGCTGCCAACGCGTCGGCATTCGCCGGATCAAAGCCCATATGCACGTTATAGATGCCAAAACCGAGCTTATCGCGCAGTACGCGGGCCGCACAAATGTTAGCGGCAATCATCGCTTCTTCGACGATACGGTTGGCAATGCGACGAGGCTCGGCGACGATATCCAGCACTTCACCTTTTTCACCGAGAATAAAGCGGTAATCCGGGCGATCTTTAAACACCAGTGCGTGGTTATGACGCCACTCGCCGCGGCGTTGGCATATTTGCGCTAGCAAACGGACTTGTTCGGCAATTGCTTCGCTTTCAGGCTGCCAGTCACCGGTATTTTCCAGCCAGTCAGAAACCTGGTCATACACCAGCTTCGCTTTGGATTCGATGGTGGCGGCAAAGAATTCGATATTATCTTCAATGGTGCCATCAGTGGAGAGCGTCATGCGGCATGCCAGTACCGGGCGGACTTCATTGGCGCGCAGTGAGCAGAGATCGTCAGAAAGCTCGCGAGGCAGCATAGGGATGTTGAAGCCAGGCAGATAGTTGGTGAATGCGCGAATTTTCGCGGCTTTGTCCAGCTTGCTGCCTTCAGCAATCCACGCGGTTGGATCGGCAATCGCCACAATCAGCTGAAGTTTGCCATCCGGTAACGCCTTGGCGAAAAGGGCGTCATCCATATCTTCTGTGCTGGCACTGTCGATGGTGACAAAATCCAGCGCAGTCAGATCTTCACGAACCAGACCTTCATCGAGCATTTCGGTAGCGACGCCGTCTGGTGCTTCTTTTTCCAGATTATGACGCGCAAGGGTAACCCACCACGGTACAAAGTGATCGTCACCAAAAGTGATGTATTGTGTCAGTTCAGCATAGAAAGAACGATCGCCTTTCAGCGGATGACGGCGCATTTCGGCAACCGCCCAGTCGCCTTCTTTAAACTCGTGGTTCAGGCCACGGGCTGCGCGGCAAGGAATGGCGTCTTTTAAGAGTGGATGATCAGGAACGATGGCCAGACGGTCATTTTTGCCCTGAACTTTACCCACGAAACGAGTCAGGAACGGTTCAACCAGTTCTTCTGGCTCTGCGGATTCACGTTCTTTTTCACTGTGGATCACCGCGATAATTCGGTCGCCATGCATGACTTTTTTCATCTGCGGCGGCGGAATGAAATAACTTTTTTGCGCGTCGACTTCCAGGAAGCCAAAGCCTTTTTCTGTGGCTTTTACCACCCCTGCAGCGCGTGGCGTCTGGGAATGCAGTTGCTGTTTAAGCTGCGCTAGCAGCGGGTTGTCCTGAAACATAATTGTCTATTTTGGTGGCCATTAGAGCGGCTGACAGTTTTACGCGAATCTGTCTGACGCGGCAAGGTTAATATGTCTCACCCAACGCGATTTTTAAGCGATTTATCCAGCCACACAGCCCGCTCCATACCAGCAGATTAATAATCTGCGTTGATGATTTTTCGTGTTCGAGTAATGGGCTGAACTGGGCGGCGCTAAAGCGATCGGGTGCTCGGGTCAGCCATTGTATCGCCTGAACGGTAGCGCGCTCAACAGAATCACGGTCAGCCCATTGGTTAATTTCATTTTCGCCTTTGCGCAGAAGGGGGCTGATTTTTTTATATTCATTTGATGAATTCATACAGGCGGCAAAACAAGCAGGACTGCCATTTATCCGCGCGCATAACAACGCCGCAAGCTGATTATCCGGCTGTGTATTGACCCGTGTGCTGTTTAACAACTTTTCGAGAAGGGAAAGTGAAATAGGGTGGAGAGAGAGTGTGTTGGCCAGTTGGCAAAGTTCTGCAGTTGAACTTTTTGTGTGCTCTTCAGGGAGTTTTTCCACCTCATAGCTGCTTCGCCAGCGTAATGATTCATCAGCAAACAGTGACGCGTCGGCGTAGTTTTGTATCTCCAGCCCGGGTAACCAGCGTACTGGATGCCCGAGATAAGCCTGAAATGTCGCAATTGTCCGCGCCTGAAAGCCAATAAAACCAATGATTTGGTTAATGATTACACAGTCACAGACAGTAAGACCAACGTCATTCAGATGCTGGCGCGATCGGTTGTCGATAATAGAAGGCGAGCTAGCCAGTTGGCGGGCATATTGCGTGATTTGTGCCAACCGATGATTACTTTCCCTGGAGGAATCAGGCCCGGGGAGCGGCGTAAGTCGCGCCGAATAGTAGTTACATAACCGTTGGACGCCGCAAACCTGAGCAACCGTCAGGGCCGTCGACAAGCGTTCATAAGCGGTGAAGGTCTGTGAACGGGTCACGGTAAGCTGGTCAGGGAACAACTCTACTGCAAGAACGCGCGCAGGGACCAGCCATGAAAGGAAGGGTGCCAGCGTTTCTTCATCAAGGATCACGTCGAGCAGAAAGGGATCGCTGACCTTTGCGGCTTCCGGGACCAGAGGCAGAACGTCATACTCCGCAGTACTGGATTGCGTTTCATGATACCAGTGGCTTTTGCCGGTGATGTGGCGTTGTTCCATGGGCGCTCCTTGGTCGTAAAGGAAATCGTTATCCTGACGCAAGGCGGGAAGGGGAGAAAGACGGATCGGCGATAACAAATATCAGAAAGGTATAACAGAGATAACGGGCGGCAGAACGCCGCCCAATATTTACCAACAGAACGATTATTTCAGTTCGAGTTCGTTCATTGCAGCGATGCTGAAACCGCCGTCAACGTGGACCACTTCACCGGAGATACCGGCAGAGAGATCGGAGCACAGGAATGCCGCGGAGTTACCCACATCTTCAATAGTAACGGTACGGCGAATCGGGGTAACGGCTTCGCAATGAGCCAGCATTTTGCGGAAGTCTTTGATACCGGAAGCCGCCAGAGTACGGATCGGACCAGCAGAGATGGCGTTAACACGCACACCTTCCGGACCCATCGCGTTCGCCATATAGCGCACGTTCGCTTCCAGAGACGCTTTTGCCAGACCCATAACGTTGTAATTCGGGATAGCGCGCTCAGCGCCAAGGTAGGAAAGGGTCAGCAGGGCAGAACCCGGATTCAGCATGGAGCGGCAAGCTTTTGCCATTGCAACGAAGCTGTAGGAGCTGATGTCGTGGGCAATTTTGAAGCCTTCACGAGTAACGGCGTTAACATAGTCACCATCCAGCTGATCGCCAGGTGCAAAACCAATAGAGTGTACGAAACCGTCAAATTTCGGCCAAACTTTCCCCAGTTCAGCGAACATGGTGTCGATGCTGGTATCTTCGGCAACATCGCACTGCAGAACGATGTCAGAACCCAATTGAGCGGCAAATTCTTCTACGCGGCCTTTCAGTTTGTCGTTCTGGTAGGTGAATGCCAGTTCAGCTCCTTCGCGGTGCATCGCCTGAGCGATACCGTAGGCGATGGACAGTTTGCTGGCAACACCGGTTACCAGAATGCGCTTACCGGAAAGAAAACCCATAGCTTTAATCCTTATTGTTGATGCTTGTTGTGCCTGAAAATCAGGCGATTCGTCGTTTTAGTAAACAGTACGAACAGATAAACGGTTATTATAATCAACCTGGCTGTGGGTGGCTATAGTTGCGCTTTCTGTAGCGGAGAGAAGCTGCGGTACAGAGCATTTTGCGTTATCTACTCCTGACGCCTGCAAGGGGGAGGTTGGGGAAATATCTTATAGAATCTGACTTTGAAACTATTCGTATTAGCTCCGATAAGTTTGATGATGAAAACAGAACTGGCGACAACAAGTCGCTGTCTTTCTGATGAATTGACTCCAACTTAATATTGTCAACTATCTTCACAGAATCTCCACAATCTCTTCATTATCAGAATATGCATCATGAATAAGATAAAAATACTTTCCATTACTTTGGAGAAACGTATAATTAGCAAAAATGAGAACGATCATTCTCACCAAGTGATAGGCCAGGAGACAGAAATGACCAGCAAGCTGGAGATACGCCACAAACAGCGTCAGGATGAAATCATTAACGCCGCCCGTCGGTGTTTTCGTCGCTGCGGATTTCATGCCGCCAGTATGTCGCAAATTGCCAGCGAAGCTCAGCTTAGCGTGGGTCAGATATATCGTTACTTCGCCAACAAAGACGCCATTATTGAAGAGATGGTTCGTCGTATCATCGACTTTCGTATTGCCCAAATGGACATTGACGCGCGTACCGATCACTTCCCGGAAGTCCTTGCCTTGCGTAAATCCTTAAATGAGGACGACGACGCGCTGATGCTGGAAGCAGAAGCCACACGCAACCCGCGGGTTATGGCAATGCTTGAAGAAGCTGACGCCAGAATGTTCGCTAACGGTTGTGCACATATGAAAAGAATGCATCCCCATCTTAGCGACGAGCACATTCGTTGCTGCGTTGAAGTGTTTGCTACCATGATGGAAGGTACGGTTTATCGTCGTTTAACACCGCAAAAAAGCGATCCACAACATCTGCAGGAAATATATCAGGATATTGTTAGTATGTTGATAAATAAATAAGAACAGAATTAACCAATAGCGGGGGATATTAATCCCCCTTATTTCATTGCGAAATTCATTTCGCGATGCGGGTTCGTTATAACTGAATATCCCTGACATATCCTCATTAATTTCAATGAGGAGGGTATTTCTCACCCTGGAGAAAATAATGAAGTATATAGCAACATCTGTAGTGGCAATGCTGCTCTTATCGGGTTGTGATAATACGCAAAGTAACAATTCATCCCCGTCAGAAACAGAAGTCGGCGTTGTTACGCTCAAATCTCAACCGGTTTCGGTAGTCAGTGAATTAACCGGACGCACCAGTGCTGCGCTCAGTGCTGAAGTACGTCCGCAGGTTGGGGGAATTATCCAGAAACGCTTATTTAAGGAAGGTGATCTGGTCAAGGCTGGACAGCCTCTCTACCAGATTGATGCGGCCAGTTATCAGGCTGCATGGAATGAAGCCCGGGCAGCATTACAACAAGCACAGGCACTGGTAAAAGCCGATTGCCAGAAAGCGCAGCGTTATACCCGACTGGTGAAAGAGAACGGTGTTTCACAACAGGATGCTGATGATGCTCAGTCTACCTGTGCACAAGATAAAGCCAGTGTAGAGGCGAAAAAAGCCGCACTGGAAACTGCGCGCATTAATCTTGACTGGACCACGGTAACCGCACCGATTTCGGGGCGTATTGGCATTTCGTCGGTAACCCCTGGCGCACTGGTGACCGCGTCGCAGGATACAGCGTTAACGACTATTCGTGGTCTGGATACAATGTATGTCGACCTCACTCGCTCCAGTGTCGATTTATTACGTCTGCGTAAACAGTCACTGGCGACCAACAGTGACACCATGAGCGTCTCACTTATTCTGGAAGATGGCACAACCTACAGCGAAAAAGGGCGTCTGGAACTCACCGAAGTCGCGGTGGATGAGTCTACCGGTTCGGTGACATTACGGGCAATTTTCCCCAATCCACAACAGCAGTTATTACCGGGAATGTTTGTTCGCGCTCGTGTCGATGAAGGCGTGATGGAAGACGCTATTCTCGCGCCTCAACAGGGCGTTACGCGCGATGCTAAAGGCAATGCAACTGCGCTGGTGGTGAATAAAGACAATAAAGTAGAGCAGCGAACGCTCGAAACGGGAGAAACGTATGGTGATAAATGGCTGGTGCTGAACGGCCTGCACAACGGCGACCGACTGATTGTTGAAGGTTCTGCCAAAGTCACTTCAGGGCAGACCGTCAAGGCTGTTGAAGTTCAGGCTAATGGAGGCAACGCCTGATGTTTTCGCGCTTTTTTGTTCGCCGCCCGGTCTTTGCCTGGGTTATCGCCATTTTGATTATGTTGGCGGGGATTCTGGCTATTCGCACATTGCCCGTCGCGCAATATCCTGACGTTGCACCGCCGACCATTAAAATTTCAGCCACTTATACTGGTGCTTCTGCCGAAACGCTGGAGAACAGCGTGACTCAGGTTATCGAGCAACAACTCACTGGGCTTGATAATTTACTCTATTTCAGCTCAACCAGTAGCTCTGATGGTTCGGTCAGTATTAATGTGACCTTTGAACAAGGTACCGATCCAGATACTGCACAGGTTCAGGTGCAGAATAAAATTCAGCAGGCGGAGTCGCGCCTACCCAGCGAAGTGCAGCAAACGGGTGTTACGGTGGAGAAATCACAAAGCAACTTTTTGCTGATTGCTGCCGTGTATGACACCACTGACAAAGCCTCCAGTTCGGATATCGCCGACTGGCTGGTCAGTAACGTTCAGGACCCCCTGGCGCGTGTTGAAGGTGTGGGGAGTCTGCAAGTCTTTGGCGCGGAATACGCTATGCGCATCTGGCTTGACCCGGCCAAACTGGCGTCTTACTCGCTGATGCCTTCAGACGTGCAAAGTGCTATTGAAGCGCAAAACGTGCAGGTTACTGCCGGGAAAATAGGGGCATTGCCTTCACCGGATACTCAGCAACTGACCGCAACGGTACGTGCGCAGTCTCGTTTGCAGACGGTGGATCAGTTCAAAAATATTATCGTGAAAAGCCAGTCAGACGGCGCAGTTGTTCGTATAAAAGATGTGGCTCGCGTTGAGATGGGCAGTGAAGATTATACCGCTATCGGCAAACTTAACGGTCACCCGTCTGCCGGGGTTGCTGTAATGCTTTCGCCCGGTGCGAATGCGCTGAATACGGCGACGCTGGTCAAGGATAAGATTGCCGAATTCCAGCGGAACATGCCGCAGGGATACGACATCGCATACCCGAAAGACAGCACTGAATTTATTAAAATCTCCGTAGAGGACGTAATTCAGACGCTGTTTGAAGCCATCGGATTTGGGGGTTGCGTGATGGGTTTTTTCCTGCAAAACC
>ENA-OPEU01000150-OPEU01000150.1-human-gut-metagenome-genome-assembly--contig:-NODE-150-length-11843-cov-2.131574_pt1 | contig 11843 bp, 12 predicted proteins | sample MGYA00241639_ERZ501541 | MGnify/ENA primary metagenome ERZ501541 (study PRJEB25962, sample SAMEA2042428) | human gut metagenome | biome: human gut; feature: human-associated habitat; material: faeces...
TTTGTATCCACTCGGCACATCGACGGTGACACTTTGCGCCATCGCCACACCAGTAAAGCCCATTAAAAGCGCGCCCAACAGTAGACAATTTTTCATAATCATTTCGCCTGAAATAATGCAGCGGGTTAATTTCCGCGAATTATGCAGCCTTCATTCAGGCATTGTGTTGCCGGGCGTGCTGCCTTTTTTATTGCTTAAATGGCGCTTCGTGTTTAAGCACTTTATCGATCACATCCAGTACGCCTTCACGGTTATTGGAGCCTGCCCGGTATTTTGCCGCTGCGACGACCGCGCTGCCGGCATTTTCCATTGCAAAACTAAAGCCTGCCTGACGCAGCATCTCAATATCGTTACCGCCATCGCCAAAGACCACCACTTCGCTGTCGTCTATTCCCCATAATTTCTGCAGTTGGCGAAGGCCATTGGCTTTATGTACGCCGGGGATAATCAGATCGATGCTGCCGTTGCCGGTGTGGACCGGCACCATAATATCGCCGATGGCCTCATGTAATGCTTTTTGTACTTGTGGAATCAGTTCATCGGAAAGATTCAGACCAAACTTAAAGAAGATATCTTCTAAGTTGTCAAAGTTATCGACGTATTCCAGACGGTGATAATACATTTCCGCCACCGTTTTCATGGCATCGTCATATTTTTTGAGGGTATAGGCGCTATTTTTTCCGCAGGCAATAATTTCCACTTCCGGGCGCGTCAGCAAATGTTCCACGACAGTAGCAAACGCATCCTTCGACAGCTCGCCATTAAAAACATCTTTGCCTTCGCTCACTACCCAGCCGCCGTTTTCAGCCACAAAGGCTATTTCATTAGCAATTTCAGGGAAGAAAGAGATCAACTGATAATATTGATTCCCGCTGGCGACCACAAAGCGAATGCCTTGTGCTTTCATTTGCTGATACTGAGCCATAAACCGCTCACGGTTATAGGTTTTTTGATCGCTTAAGAAAGTACCATCCATGTCTACCGCAATTAATTTAATGCTCATCAACTATTCTCCATCGCCGTCTGCGTTTTGGTATCGGGTTTGGCGACGGCTTTCGCGACAATAGCCGCGAGAATAACCAGCGCCAGTACAACCAGCATTGCACTACGTAATCCATAATGTTCGCCGAGATAGCCCAGCAGCGGCGGCCCGACGAGGAAAGCCAGATAACCGGTCGTAGCTACCACGCTGACGCGGGTTGGTGCATCGGGGCCGGTATCGCTGGCGGCAGAAATAGTCAGCGGGAAGCCCAACGAGGCACCCAGTCCCCAAAGTACAACAGACACCCCAGCGACCCAGGCGCTATCGACAAAAATAATCAGCCCAATACCCAACGCCCCCATTAGTGCACTGGCCCGAACCACGGCAACGCGACTGTAACGGTCAATGAACCAACCGCCGGCAAAGCGTCCAACGGTCATCCCCAGGGTAAACCCGGCATAAATCAGCGAGCCGGAAGTAGGGCTAAAACCGTGACCATCAACCATTAATAAGGGTAACCAGTCGTTGGCAGAACCTTCGGCAAAGGCCATCGCCAGCACCACAACACCAATCAGCAGCAACTGGATATCGCGATAAAAAGGTACGCCTTTTTTACCATGCTGGGTGCCATCGGCAGCATTTTTGCCCGTACCGTCAGGGATTGCCTGAATGGCGATATAAATAGGCGCGATGCCTACCAGCGCCGCCAATAAAATGTGCACCGTTGCCGGAACGCCAAAGGCCGTCAGTGCCATCCCGACACCTGCGCCTGCCAGCGTGCCCAGGCTATAAAAACCGTGCATCATCGGTAAAACCGTCTTATTCATTTCTCTCTCAACGGCGGCACCTTCAACGTTTATTGCCACTTCCGCAGAACCAAAACTAGCCCCAAAGACGCCGAGACCAACGGCAAAGAGCAAGGGCGATGTCAGCCAGAGTGCCAGACTTAGTATCATCATCCCAATCAATGCGCAGGACATCGTGACAAGGATGACATTACGCGTCCCAAAGCGTTTCACTAACCACGCTGAGCAGAGAATACCGCTCATCGAACCGATCGACAGACCAAAGAGAACACCGCCCATTTCAGCGATCGAGACAGAGAGAATATCGCGGATAGCAGGCGTACGGGTTGCCCAGGACGCCATTAACAGGCCTGGCAAAAAGAAGAACATAAACAGCGCCCAGGTTCGGCGTTTCAATGCATTACGTGAAGAATTTACGGTCATAGACCACGTCAAAATAAGAAGAGGGAAGACAACATTAGCAAGACTGTGTACATTTGTACACAATTGCAGAGAGAGGAAATGACATGCGTCGCGCTAACGATCCGCAACGGCGAGAAAAAATTATCCAGGCCACGCTGGAGGCGGTGAAACTTTACGGAATACATGCTGTTACACACCGCAAAATTGCTGCCCTTGCCGGGGTGCCGTTGGGATCGATGACCTACTATTTTTCAGGAATTGATGAGTTGTTGCTGGAGGCGTTCAGCCGTTTTACTGAGATCATGTCCCGGCAATATCAGGCATTTTTTAGCGATGTTAGTGATGCTCCAGGCGCATGCCAGGCTATCACCGATATGATCTACAGCTCACAGGTCGCAACGCCGGATAATATGGAGCTGATGTACCAGCTCTACGCGCTGGCTAGCCGAAAACCGCTCTTAAAAACGGTAATGCAAAACTGGATGCAGCGCAGTCAACAAACGCTCGAACAATGGTTTGAACCCGGAACCGCCCGCGCGCTTGATGCGTTTATTGAGGGGATGACGCTGCATTTTGTCACCGACCGTAAGCCGCTATCACGCGAGGAGATTTTGAGGATGGTTGAGAGGATTGCTGGGTAGTAGATAAATTTCAGGCAACAAAAAACCCATCAACCTTGAACCGAAATGGCGGGGTTGATGGGCTCCACAAAATGGGGACATCAAAGAAAAGCAGTGGCACTAATTAAGACTGATGCCCTGCGGAAAAGTTCTGCGGTTGTGCAAAAAAAATTTCATTTTCAGGGCAACTTCAGTTTTATCCTAATCCTGGCCATACCATGACGATGATTGTCCCTGCCAGCGTCAGCAGGACGTTGGCGATTGCATAGGTGCCCGCATAGCCCAGCGCCGGGATGTTACTGCGAGCTGTATCACTGATGATCTCCATTGCCGGCGCGCAGGTGCGTGCGCCCATCATTGCGCCGAATAACAGTGCGCGGTTCATTCGCAATACATAAGCACCGAACAAGAAACAGATAACCACTGGCACAAGACTGACAATCAATCCGGCAATCAACATCTGACCGCCAATCGCGCCCAGGCCGTTATTAATACCGCTACCGGCGCTCAGACCAACGCCTGCCATAAACACCATTAAGCCGAACTCTTTCACCATGCTTAATGCACCCTGCGGAATGTAACCGAAGGTCGGGTGGTTAGCGCGCATAAATCCCAGCATAATTCCGGCGAATAACAACCCGGCAGCGTTCCCCATGCCGAAACTGAATGTGCTGAACTGGAAGGTGATCATCCCGATCATCAGCCCAATAACAAAGAAGGCGCAGAATGCCAGCAAGTCAGTGACCTGGCTGTGAATCGAGATAAAGCCGATGCGATCGGCGATGGTTTTTACGCGACGGGCATCGCCGCTGACTTGTAAAACGTCACCTTTGTTAAGCACGACGTTGTCATCTATCGGCATCTCAATCTGGCTACGAATGACGCGGTTAAGGAAGCAACCGTGATCGGTCAACTTCAGTTGTGCGAGACGTTTGCCCACGGCGTTATGGTTTTTAACGACCACTTCTTCAGTGACGATACGCATGTCGAGAAGGTCACGATCGAAAACTTCTTTGCCGTTACGGAAGCTGGGATCGAGTCGGGCGTGGGCGTCGGGATAGCCTACCAACGCTATTTCATCTCCCATTTGTAGCACAGCATCACCGTCTGGATTCGCCAGAATCCCGTTACGTCGAATACGTTCAATGTAGCAGCCGGTTTGTCGATAAATACCCAGTTCACGCAGATTTTTGCCGTCGGTCCAGGCCACCAGCTCCGGGCCGACGCGGTAGGCGCGGATCACCGGTAAATAAACCTTACGGTTGGCATCAGTGTCCAGGCCACGTTCGCGGGCGATTTGCTGGGCGCTGGTCTGTAAGTCCTGATGCTGCAATTTCGGCAAGTAACGCGCACCAACAATCAAACTCACCAGACCGATTAAATAGGTTAAGGCATACCCGAGGCTCAGATTATCCAGTGCCAGTGAGAGCTGCCTGCTTTCCATGCCGGAATGACGCAGTGTATCGCCAGCACCGACCAGAACCGGTGTCGACGTCATAGAGCCAGCTAACATACCGGCCGTCAGGCCAATATCCCAGCCAAACAGCTTACCTAACCCTAAGGCGATCACCAGCGCACTGCCAACCATCACCAGTGCTAACATTAGGTAATTTTTCCCATCGCGAAAAAAAATGGAAAAAAAGTTCGGTCCGGCTTCGACCCCGACGCAGAAAATAAACAGCATAAAGCCAAGATTAAGCGCGTCGGTGTTAATGCTGAAATGTTGTTGGCCTAATAACAGCGATACGACTAAAACGCCAATGGAATTACCCAGTTGGATCGAACCAAGTCGTAATTTCCCGAGACATAGCCCAAGCGCGAGGACCACAAATAATAACAGAATGTAATTCCCATTTAACAATTCGGCGACGTTTATATTCACGGAGGCTAACTTCTTGTTTACTAGTAAGCTGTTGAAAGAAATGGTAATTTACGATAATGTTTTTTACCAGAATTCAGGGCGCAGATTCATTCAGCGCACCTAAACGATAGTAAAGTAACAATATATTTTACTAGTGTAATCACATTAGGTATCAACGGCTATATGAATTGCGTTGGCCTATATTAGCATGGAATGCGAAGCGGCTTTATCTTACTGAACGCCACACTGGCGAAAAATGTGTTCGATAGACGCAGTGTCAGGAGGAACGAGTGAAACATAAACAACGTTGGGCGGGGGCAATCTGCTGTTTTGTCCTCTTCATTGTGGTGTGTCTTTTTCTGGCGACGCACATGAAAGGCGCTTTTCGGGCTGCCGGGCATCCTGAAATCGGTTTGCTATTTTTCATTCTTCCTGGTGCAGTTGCCAGCTTCTTTTCACATCGTAGAGAAGTCCTGAAACCTCTGTTTGGCGCAATGCTGGCGGCACCCTGTTCGATGCTCATTATGCGGCTGTTTTTTTCACCGACGCGCTCATTCTGGCAAGAGCTGGCATGGTTATTAAGTGCGGTGTTCTGGTGTGCGCTGGGGGCATTGTGTTTCTTATTTATCAGTAGCTTGTTTAAACCACAGCACAGAAAAAATCAATAAAGCCCTCAACGCGAGGGCTTGTCAGACGATCAGGCGTCCAGATTCTCTTTCACCCATGCAGCAAAATCGGTATAGCCGCCGATATGTTGCTGATCGACAAAAATCTGCGGCACGGTTTCTACGGGTTTACCTGCCTTTTGTTGTAGATCTTCTTTAGTGATCCCTTCCGCACGAATATCTACATACTGATACTGGAAATCATCGCGTTCATTGCTCAATTTCTCAGCCAGATCTTTTGCACGCACACAGTAAGGGCAACCCGGACGACCAAAAATAACGGTTTGCATTATTTCTCTCCTCATAGATTTATGCCTGTAATGATCACGCTAAAATGTATTCGCTGAAAGTAGGTTTAACCTGTTGCATTAATTGATAAAAGCTATAACTGTTAAACACAATACAGTGAAAAGTTTTAGACTGAAGGCTCACTTTGCAGAGGGAAGCGTATGCGCGCGATCGGTAAATTGCCTAAAAGCGTGTTGATACTGGAATTTATCGGAATGATGTTGCTGGCGGTGGCGCTGCTGTCGGTAAGCGACTCCCTGTCGCTACCTGAGCCATTTTCTCGGCCAGAAGTGCAGATTCTGATGATTTTTCTCGGTGTTTTGCTCATGATTCCCGCTGCGGTGGTGGTTATTCTTCAGGTGGCAAAACGTCTTGCCCCACAGCTGATGAACCATCCACCGCAATATTCACGTTCAGAAAGAGAAAAAGATAATGACGCCAACCATTGAACTTATTTGTGGCCATCGCTCCATTCGCCATTTCACTGATGAACCCATTTCCGAAGCGCAGCGTGAGGCGATTATTAACAGCGCCCGTGCGACGTCCAGTTCCAGTTTTTTGCAGTGCAGTAGCATTATTCGCATTACCGACAAAGCGTTACGTGAAGAACTGGTAACGCTGACCGGCAGGCAAAAACACGTAGCGCAAGCGGCGGAGTTTTGGGGGTTCTGTGCCGACTTTAACCGCCATTTACAGATCTGTCCGGATGCTCAGCTCGGCCTGGCGGAACAACTGTTGCTCGGTGTCGTTGATACGGCAATGATGGCGCAGAATGCATTAACCGCAGCGGAATCGCTGGGATTGGGCGGGGTATATATCGGCGGCCTGCGCAATAATATTGAAGCGGTGACGGAACTGCTGAAATTACCGCAGCATGTTCTGCCGCTGTTTGGGCTGTGCCTTGGCTGGCCTGCGGATAATCCGGATCTTAAGCCGCGTTTACCGGCCTCCATTTTGGTGCATGAAAACAGCTATCAACCGCTGGATAAAGACGCACTGGCGCAGTATGACGAGCAACTGGCGGAATATTACCTCACCCGTGGCAGCAATAATCGCCGGGATACCTGGAGCGATCATATCCGCCGAACAATCATTAAAGAAAGCCGCCCATTTATTCTGGATTATTTGCACAAACAGGGTTGGGCGACGCGCTAAAACTGCCACGTCGATGTATGATACGCGGGCTTTTGACCAGGTCTGACAGAGAGGTGCAGGGTGAAAATTGCCATATTGTCCCGGGATGGAACGCTCTATTCGTGTAAGCGGCTGCGGGAAGGCGCTATACAGCGCGGTCACCTGGTTGAAATTCTTGATCCGCTTTCTTGCTACATGAACATAAATCCTGCGGCGTCTTCTATTCACTACAAAGGCCGCAAGTTACCCCATTTTGACGCAGTGATCCCGCGTATTGGCACCGCCATTACCTTTTATGGGACGGCGGCACTGCGCCAGTTCGAGATGCTGGGGGGCTATCCGCTCAATGAGTCGGTCGCCATTGCCCGGGCGCGTGACAAATTGCGTTCCATGCAACTGCTGGCGCGTCAGGGCATCGACCTGCCTGTCACGGGCATTGCGCATTCGCCGGATGATACCAGCGATTTAATCGACATGGTCGGTGGTGCGCCGCTGGTGGTCAAGCTGGTTGAAGGCACGCAGGGAATTGGTGTCGTGCTGGCGGAGACGCGTCAGGCGGCGGAAAGCGTGATTGACGCTTTCCGCGGTCTGAACGCGCATATTCTGGTGCAGGAATATATCAAAGAGGCGCAAGGGTGCGATATCCGCTGTCTGGTTGTTGGCGATGAAGTAGTCGCTGCGATTGAACGGCGAGCGAAAGAGGGCGATTTTCGTTCCAATTTGCATCGCGGCAAGCGTCGCCAGTATCACACCACAGGAGCGTGAAATCGCGATAAAAGCCGCGCGAACGATGGCGCTGGACGTTGCTGGTGTGGATATTCTGCGTGCTAATCGCGGGCCGTTGGTGATGGAAGTGAATGCGTCGCCAGGGCTGGAAGGAATAGAAAAAACCACCGGTATCGACATCGCGGGTAAAATGATCCGCTGGATCGAACGCCACGCTACGACAGAATATTGCCTGAAAACGGGTGGTTAGTCGCAATCACATTACTGATCATGGTTTTGCCTGCGCTTTTTGCGTAAGCTGTGCCGGTCTTTTTATCGGAAGAGGTTGTACAAAATTATGACATCGCTGGTCGTTCCTGGTCTGGATACGTTGCGTCAATGGCTCGATGACCTGGGGATGAGTTTTTTTGAATGTGATAACTGTCAGGCTCTGCATCTGCCCCATATGCAGAATTTCGACGGTGTCTTTGATGCTAAAATCGATCTGATCGATAACACGATCCTGTTTTCTGCCATGGCGGAAGTCCGACCTTCAGCCGCATTGCCGCTGGCGGCGGATTTATCAGCCATCAATGCCAGTTCGCTGACCGTGAAAGCATTTCTTGATATGCAGGATGATAATCTGCCAAAGCTGGTGGTTTGCCAGTCTTTATCCGTTATGCAGGGCGTAACCTATGAGCAGTTTGCATGGTTCGTGCGTCAGAGCGAAGAGCAGATTTCGATGGTCATTCTTGAAGCTAATGCCCATCAACTGCTGTTACCGACTGACGATGAAGGGCAAAATAACGTTACCGAAAACTATTTCCTCCACTGATAACTCCTTTCGAGCACGCAGTCGCTGCCGCAGTGACTGCGTGCCGCAAAATTATCCGCTGTTTTTAACCTTTTATTAAAGATTAATTCACTTCTCTTGTGCCGATTTGGCTTTATCACATAGAGCAAATACGCATAAAAATTTGTTAAATACCGTTTTTTAATCCGAGCTATAGTCTCAAACCCTGGCTAAAGTTATTCTTGCGATGCTTTTATATAGTGAGCAGTGCAGGCCGGGAGAGAGTTCTCTTTTCTTACACCGCGCCGATAAAAATATGCACGTTTATTGCATATCTTTCAGTGTGACAACTTTTGTTCGTTTGTTAACGAATTTTCAGAAGGAAAGAGATATGACCGCCTTAAATAAAAAATGGCTATCGGGTCTGGTTGCGGGGGCTCTGATGGCCGTCTCTGTCAGCACGCTCGCGGCTGAACAAAAAACACTCCACATTTATAACTGGTCTGATTATATCGCCCCGGACACGGTGGCCAACTTTGAAAAAGAAACCGGTATTAAAGTCGTCTACGATGTTTTCGATTCTAACGAAGTACTGGAAGGCAAATTAATGGCGGGGAGCACCGGCTTTGATCTGGTGGTGCCGTCAGCAAGCTTTCTTGAGCGCCAGCTGACAGCGGGAGTTTTCCAGCCGCTGGATAAAAGCAAATTGCCGGAGTGGAAGAATCTCGATCCGGAGCTGCTGAAGTTGGTCGCCAAACACGATCCCGACAATAAATTTGCTATGCCCTATATGTGGGCGACGACCGGGATTGGCTATAACGTCGATAAAGTTAAAGCGGTGCTGGGCGAAAACGCGCCCGTCGATAGCTGGGACTTGATCCTCAAACCTGAAAATCTGGAAAAACTGAAAAGCTGCGGTGTCTCTTTCCTCGATGCGCCAGAAGAAGTGTTTGCTACCGTGCTGAATTATCTCGGCAAAGATCCTAACAGCACTAAAGCGGATGATTACACCGGACCGGCTACCGATCTGCTGTTAAAGCTGCGCCCGAACATTCGTTATTTCCATTCATCCCAATACATCAATGATCTGGCGAATGGTGACATCTGTGTCGCTATTGGCTGGGCGGGCGATGTCTGGCAGGCGTCAAACCGCGCGAAGGAAGCGAAGAATGGCGTGAATGTCTCGTTCTCGATTCCAAAAGAAGGGGCGATGGCGTTCTTTGATGTATTCGCCATGCCTGCGGATGCCAAAAACAAAGACGAAGCCTATCAGTTCCTGAATTACCTGCTGCGTCCTGATGTGGTGGCACATATCTCTGACCATGTGTTCTATGCTAACGCCAATAAAGCAGCCACGCCGCTGGTGAGTGCGGAAGTCCGTGATAACCCGGGTATTTATCCGCCTGCGGATGTTCGTGCGAAGCTGTTCACTCTGAAAGTGCAGGACCCGAAAATCGACCGTGTGCGCACCCGCGCGTGGACCAAAGTGAAGAGCGGAAAATAATCCGCAGCCGTAGATGCCGGACGGGCGCACCACACCCGCCGGCAATTCGCACCATCATGGTGCGCTTGCACACATTCAATGCCGGAGAGCAGCCGTGAATGACGCTATCCCTCGCCCGCAGGCGAAAACCCGTAAGGCGCTGACGCCGCTATTAGAAATCCGTAACCTGACCAAATCCTACGATGGTCAACATGCGGTGGATGATGTCAGCCTGACCATCTACAAAGGTGAAATCTTCGCGCTGCTGGGCGCATCCGGCTGTGGCAAGTCCACGCTGCTGCGTATGCTGGCAGGTTTTGAACAACCTTCTGCCGGGCAGATTATGCTCGATGGCGTCGATTTGTCACAGGTGCCGCCTTACCTGCGCCCCATCAATATGATGTTTCAGTCTTACGCGCTGTTTCCGCATATGACCGTGGAACAGAACATCGCTTTTGGCCTGAAACAGGACAAACTACCGAAAGCGGAAATTGCCAGCCGGGTCAATGAGATGCTTGGGCTGGTGCATATGCAGGAGTTCGCCAAACGCAAACCGCATCAGCTTTCCGGTGGTCAGCGTCAGCGTGTGGCCCTGGCCAGAAGCCTTGCCAAGCGCCCGAAACTATTACTGCTCGATGAGCCGATGGGCGCGCTGGATAAAAAGCTGCGTGACCGGATGCAGCTTGAAGTGGTGGATATTCTGGAGCGTGTCGGTGTGACTTGTGTGATGGTCACCCACGATCAGGAAGAGGCGATGACCATGGCGGGGCGTATCGCCATTATGAATCGTGGGAAATTTGTCCAGATTGGCGAACCGGAAGAGATCTACGAGCATCCGACCACCCGCTATAGCGCTGAATTTATCGGTTCGGTTAATGTCTTTGAAGGTGTACTCAAAGAGCGTCAGGAAGATGGTCTGGTGCTTTATTCGCCGGGACTGGTGCACCCACTGAAAGTCGATGCAGATGCTTCAGTGGTTGATAACGTGCCGGTACACGTAGCGCTGCGTCCGGAAAAAATCATGCTTTGCGAAGAGCCGCCCGCCAATGGTTGTAACTTCGCGGTGGGGGAGGTGATACACATTGCCTATCTCGGCGATCTTTCGGTGTATCACGTTCGTCTGAAAAGTGGGCAGATGATCAGCGCCCAGCTACAAAACGCCCATCGTCATCGTAAAGGGTTACCGACCTGGGGCGACGAAGTACGTTTGTGCTGGGAAGTGGACAGCTGTGTGGTGCTGACGGTTTAAGGAGCAAAGATGAGTACACTTGAACCTGCTGCCCAGTCGAAACCGCCGGGCGGATTTAAGCTGTGGTTGTCGCAGCTGCAAATGAAGCATGGGCGCAAACTGGTCATTGCGTTGCCATATATCTGGTTGATCTTGCTGTTTCTGCTGCCATTTCTGATCGTCTTTAAAATAAGCCTGGCGGAGATGGCGCGCGCTATTCCACCTTATACCGAATTGATGGAGTGGGCTGACGGGCAACTTTCTATCACTCTTAATCTCGGTAATTTTCTGCAACTGACCGACGATCCGCTCTATTTTGATGCTTATCTCCAGTCGTTACAGGTGGCGGCGATTTCGACTATTTGCTGTTTACTGATCGGCTATCCGCTGGCGTGGGCGGTGGCGCACAGTAAGCCTTCGACCCGTAATATCTTATTACTACTGGTGATCCTGCCGTCGTGGACCTCGTTTCTGATTCGTGTCTACGCCTGGATGGGAATATTAAAAAACAACGGTGTGCTGAATAATTTTCTGCTGTGGCTGGGGGTTATCGATCAACCGCTGACCATTCTGCATACCAACTTTGCGGTTTATATTGGCATTGTTTACGCCTACATGCCGTTTATGGTGCTGCCGATTTACACCGCGTTGATTCGTATTGATTATTCGCTGGTAGAAGCGGCACTGGATCTCGGTGCACGACCGCTGAAAACGTTCTTTACCGTGATCATGCCACTCACCAAAGGGGGGATTATTGCCGGATCGATGCTGGTGTTTATCCCTGCTGTGGGCGAGTTTGTGATCCCGGAACTGCTCGGTGGCCCGGACAGCATCATGATCGGGCGCGTGCTGTGGCAGGAGTTCTTTAACAACCGC
>ENA-OPEU01000151-OPEU01000151.1-human-gut-metagenome-genome-assembly--contig:-NODE-151-length-11767-cov-3.785690_pt1 | contig 11767 bp, 10 predicted proteins | sample MGYA00241639_ERZ501541 | MGnify/ENA primary metagenome ERZ501541 (study PRJEB25962, sample SAMEA2042428) | human gut metagenome | biome: human gut; feature: human-associated habitat; material: faeces...
TTTCTACTTTTACTATTGTAAAACGAGATAATATATTGGATGGCAGCATGAAGCTTACCAAAGACTCTAACATTGAATTTTCCATGATGCAAAGATAAGATTTTTTTTCTTTCTTTCCCCACTATTTATCGGGTGAGCCGAAATTTCTACTGCCCCATGATGTCAATGTTGATTGTTACGTGTTGTAATTGTTTTTCGTTAAATATTTGAGTCTGTGAGAATCGTGCTAATTTAATTTTGCTGTATATAATAAGGTGTGGGGTATATAAAAGAAAAACCCTGACGCTTAAACGTACAGGGCTAATGAAAGGAGGAGTGGTACCACCAGGAATCGAACATATCATTTATCCTGCTCGTAAATGCCTGGTGCATAACGTTTTGACATATCTGAAAATCATTGAAACCACCGAATCAGACTACATGAAACCTTCATCTTATTTCAATAATTTACTATCATCATCTGTTTGACTTTGCAAAAGTATGAAAAATTTTTCATTTCTGCAAGGCTTCCATATTTTTTCTTTTACCAAGGCATACTTTTTTCCTAATATTTCCTAATATGAGTCTTCAATAATCTATGAATATTTTTATATAATTAATCCTATCCTCGTTTATTCAGGATGTTGAAGATTGTTAGTGCTATATGAAAAGTTTTATTAAACATTATTTTTAAAGTTTATCTTTCAGGCCGGACTTCATGCCCCGGAGGTCACAATTACAAACTTTGCGAAACTCTTGTTCCGCTTTTTCCATTGTAGGATAAGACTTATTCGCAGGAAAAGACTGTGCCACGATACTGGCGCGAACTACATCATTGGAAGGATGTTTAAAAATGGATTTTTTCAAAGTTTCCCTCAACTGATTAATGGCATGAACCGTATCCACACCTTTCAGTTCTATGAAAGACTCTGTCCATTGTTCAGGTTCCACACCACTTGCAGAACGTTTCACAAGTATCAGTTTATCACAACGTAACCCGCTTGTTATTATATTCCCATCTACAGCATATACAACGGATTCCTCAATACCCGTTGTAACGAGCACATATCGTTTGCCTTTTTCATTCGTACTAATCCTAGTTCGAACCTTAAGCGGCTGTTCTGGAGAAGAAAAACCTTTTGTACATAATTGTTCATTAGCGATCACACAACAGACAAACCATTTTCAACGATTGATTATAAATACGATGTATCTCATGATCTTTTGTTTTATTTTGTGGCAACAATTTAACTAATAGATGGACACTCCCCTACAGGTTAGGGTATTTCAATTAGTATCTATACTATCTGAATTCGCGTTAATGATACCATCAATTTTATTGAACAATGTAGCCAAGTCGTTCTCGACACTCTCCACATAGTCCTTAAGATTTTTTATAACAGATATATAGATATCATCGTTCAAAAGTGGAGAAAAGGCCTTCTCAAGGCTATTGGGACACGTTTCACGCAGATGATTGTATAAGCTATCCCATGTTCTGTTCAATTTGTCCGCAATCATGTCTGCATGACTTAAGTTATCCTCCTCGATGTCATTATACTTTTTATTAGTAAACAACTCGAAATTCAACTTCTGTCGTTTTCGTCTTTCGGCTGCTGTAATTCCAGGCAGGTTGGTTAACTTAGTGTTGACATCGGCAAAATATTTAGCGTTGTCTTTGCTGCCCTCACGGTCTACAAGCAAAAGAAGGTCCTCTGAGAGTACTTGTGGTTCAAATTTCATCTCAAGTAAATCGATTGAATTGACAAAATTCACCGGGGAGAACAACTGCCAGAAATACGGCGTGGAACGACAATAAAGTTCCGCATACCTCTTGCGATAAAGATCAAAAGAATGGTCACGGCTTATAAAGAACAATTTAGGCTTACTTGGCCAGTCAAAAAGGTATTGGCCCATTCTGACGTCATGTTCTAATGTCGCATTAGATTTTTCATTGTATTTAAGAACATCATTGAATGCTGTTTCTGATTTTTTTGTCTCATCATAATCATACGAGGGGAGAGTAAACAATTCAATATTAGCCTCTTTCAATATATATTCGATTTGACCCGCCAAAGAATAGTCTAAGAAGTTTCTGTAATCATCTTCTGCATCCTGTTCTTCGAGATTAAACAATACATAGAGATAATCTTTGAATGTCGTAATATCATCTGGGAGTTTATCCGATTCCTTAAGGTCCGCAAAATGATTATAAAAGACATTAGTTGTATGCAATGTAAATTTACGAGTTTCCGCATCAGCAATTTCTATGAGCTGAAGCGCCTGCGCCAAATGGCCCTTTACCTCCGTGATATAAGTATTCGCGAACTTCAACGAAAGCCCATTCTTATCATTCCTTGCAATCGAGATTAGATCACGTGCAATCTTGTAATTATATAACCTTCCAGGATCGAAATCATCGAAAGCAACACAAAGTATAAGCAAGATAACCTGTGTATCTAGAAAGACATCACGCCGAAGCACCGGAAAATTACCGTTATACTCGGTAGTTGATGCGAGCGAAGACATAAATGAGCCAGCACATAGCCGGTAAACTATGTCATTCGAATCACATACAGCAATTATATCTTTGTAAATTTTTTTACTTTTCTCGATGTCTTTTATGTCTGTATTAATGAATTCCAGAAAAGAGTTCTCACTCTCATTTTCGTTATACTGAAGGCCGACATTGTCTACAACAATTGCTGCGCTCTTTAACCTTTGTGTCACTAGATTCTTGAATTCCCTTAATACATCGTCTGTTTTAGCAGCAAGTGCAGTGCCGTTGAGAATCGTTTGAACATCTTTCATGAACTGCATCTTATTATGGCTACAGTCGTTTGCGTAATTTGCTAATCTCTGTTGTTCTTCCGGTGTTAGACTATAAGTTTTAGGATTTTCCTTGATAATCTTAATTTTGCCCTTATTATACAGCCCGTTTAGGCAATAAGTATGAGCGTCTAATGTCGTCTGCCCTACGAACTCATCAACCTTAGCCTTAATTACCGACTCCTCGATTGATCCGACATTAGCCATAAGACGAAGCACAAAGCAACGTATCATATCCCGTTTTAACTCTCCCGATACACGGCTGAATTTCAGAAAATCATATGCTGCTAAATCGTCATCTGTTAGCGCCTGTCGGTTGTTGACCGAGGGGTCTTGCGAGAAATTCGGATGAACAGCAAGAATTTGGGTCTTACGAATATGAACAATGAATAGGTAAGCCGCAAGCGCATACTTCAGATGCTGGGCAACATCGGCCTTATCCCAGTCTGGTGCGAGATGTGTATTATCATTACGTGGGATAACAGCCTTATATAAAATATATTTACCTGTTCCATCACCACGCCAACTTTCTCCCTGTGCATTATAGTTGTTTAAGCCCGAGAACTGCGCTAAACCGAAATGAGATATTACCTTAATAAAAGTGCCATTTTGATCCTGAATTGGATGATTCTCAAATACATGAATGCGTTTGACAAACGAATCAAAAAGAACTGATATATTTCTAAGAGGGTTGATTTCTCCAATCTCGGTGAAAATAGCCTTATTTAAAGCATCATCAAATGTACGAGAAAAACTATCAAGCTTATAAACACCTGATTTTTCGTATATAACATGATACAGAATATTGAGTGCATCCTCAAGTCCAGAGTCAGTAATTGTTTGCCCATCCTCTCTAAATACACTCTTAGCATATTTATTAATATCGTTAGCGACTTTACTCCATTCAATCATAAAAGTAAAAAATTATTTTATAGCTACAAATATAATAAAAAAAACATTCAGCCGATCTAAAATGATAAATATTTCGAATTTCTATCTGTTTCTTCAGCGATTGCTTTTGCCAGAGGAAATAAAAGTAGAAAAAAGACTATATTGGGAACACTAAATTCATTCCTTTACATTGGTAGTTTTTAAGCCATTTGATACGATAAATGAAGTAGACAATGGGCTGTATATTCTCATCCCTCCAACGATACAAGAATCAACAGATACTTTCTTTACACGATATGATGTAAAAAATGAAAGTACCGAAAATATACGTACAAATAGGAGTCATAGCCTAATCACCATCCCGAACTTGTGGAAATATTAGGAATTTGCGGAATAACGGATGGCCAATATGAAAGTAATTACGTCAGCCATAATCCATATCAAAAGTTCCTTCATGTCATTACTTTGATAAATCAATCAAGCTTAAATGTATAATCATGGCTTATTCTCCGAAATTCAAATCCTTCAGCTTCAATTTCCGGACAACACAGTATTGCACCATTATCTTCTGTCTCTTTTGATTCTACTTGCTTGTATCTGTTTACAAAAGCATTTACAGCCGGATGCTGTTTAGTACGATTAATAACGTATGACATAAGACATATTTTACGTATGAAACTACCTATAAAATCATTTATTATCGGAACGTTTTTCAACGTTTTTACTGTTTCTAATAATTGGTCTACAGCCTTTTCATACTTTCCTCCAGTATAGCGTACATTACCGTTACGACTAATTATAGGTTTGGCAAGATTTGCCGTACTGCCAGTTGTTGATGTTTGCTCATTCAATAAAAAGAAATTCAAGCCTTCCAAGTCGTAAAGAATGAAATCACAACGCAAACGTCCTTTTTCAAATACGGTTCCACTAAATCCGTTTATATATTTCTCATAGTCAATCACTTCAATGTTTGTTTTAGTCGAATGTTCAAACGAGACATTGCCGGATTGATAATTTACAATAATTGTATTATGCCCGTCATCGAGGTCAAAATGTGATTTATTCGTCTTTTTGGAAAATATAAACTTTACTGTACGATGAAGCCCATAATGTGCCGGCAAATAATTCTTCAATAAGTCAAGCATAATCAATTTTTATCTAATGAATTATACGTATCATAAATGTCGTTTATATCATCAGATAAATAGTCTGTATTTATCAGATGGGCATTTTTTACTTTCATGTCACGTAACATTCCATTCTCAACAACATACACACCTGTTTTTTCATAATCAAGCGATGCACCCTCTATCCGTACTCCCTTGTCAGCCGCTTTCATTAACAGGTTCAGATGATTGATTATATATGGACTGTGTGTGGCTATAGCAAGTGTCATACGCGTTTTGGAACTCAAACATTTTCTAACAAGCATATTTATTGTTGAACGTTGCGCCTTTGGAAATAGACTCAATTCTGGCTCCTCGATAATCATGTGAATGGAACGTTTTTTTATGTCGCCCACATTCATGTTATGCTTAAACGATGAAAGCAAATCATTACGTCCAAGTAATTTCAATATCGAGTTGTTACCCTCACGCACAATATCAAAACATTTTGAATAATATTCTGCTATTATCGCAAGCGGTGTAGTGGTTTGCATACCTGACGAGGCATCTTCAAAATGTATATCAAATGTGCCTTCAACATTGCCAATGAAAAACTGGCGGCGTCCGCTCTGCTTTTTTTCATGATAACGCATATTAAGGAAAGGCATCTCTATATTTTCAATATGATTTATAGCCTCATAGAAATCCTTAAATGTTTCTTGGAAATAAAAACCGAGTCCTGCTCCATCGCTATTGTTTGCAAGCAATGAAGCTATGGCACCGCGTTTGTCCGACATAAACGAGATTTTTTCCAACGACAACTGCTCGGCTTGAATAATATTACGTGTGCCAGAGAGCCCTCCGCGTCGAGTATATGCGATTTCATTATCACCATTACGGTAAACAAATTCCGTGTCAGCGCAAAGGTAGTCTTTCATTCCGCCTTTATGGAAATATTCGCCCATATCAAGTCCAAAAATTTTGTCTGTAACATTGCCAAGCTTTAAATAAGAGCGTAAATTAAGTTGTTTATAGATATGGCGCATCATGGCAAGAACTTTTAAAATTGTGCTTTTGCCACTGCCTGACTCACCCACAAAAAACATGAACTGTTTTATGTCTTCAATCTCAGCCCTTTTTACGGGTCCAAAATTCTTAATGTAAAGATATTCTTGCCGCATACATTCTTAACTTTTATTTGTTGTGTCACTAATTAAAATAAATATACAAGATATTTAGTTAACAGCAAAGTTACTTATTTTTTTTAGAAAAATAGTCTTATATGAGAATTTTTGGAAAAGAGATGATAAAATTCATAGGGACTACATACAAAACAATTCATATATTCTTATATTAAGAAAGGTATGAAATAAAGTTTGTATAATTAGGATATGAAATACATTCTTATCATATTATTTGATGAAAAACAAAACAACACGTGTGGTTGGCAAAATATCTTTCATCCTAGTGCAAGTCTTTTTAGATAACGGTTGCATGTCGTTGACAAATGTACAGCTTGAGTTTGAAAAACATTACGTGGAGAGTTTGTTCCTATGGACTATGCCAGAACCTTATGGACACGGAGACATAGTTTGTGACACATCCTCAAAGATGTGCTGTAGACAAAACTAATGCCAATATACTTGTCGTTAAACAATGCTTTCTTTAATGGTGAGCGATACGGCTAATTTTTCCAATGGCTTCACAACACGGTTGTATGATACTATGTTTGAAAACAGATCACGCATACCATTATGTACCCTATTAAAGTGATAATGCTTTATGCTATGATGTCAGAACAATGGAATTGTATGACTATCAATATCCCTTCGGACTTTGATATCATTTTATCACGATGTTAACGATGCATCTAGGAGTCGCGGACAATGTTCTTTATTTGAGAAATAAATCAGTATGCACAGGCTTGTATTATTTGTTTTTTGTAATTCAGCATTATTATAGATACAAAAATTATCGTTACACACTCGCTTTAATGTGTGATATAATTTCGTTAAGCTTGAGTTTATATACTTTAAAAAGTCGTTAAAACAGTGCTATAGATTGACTATTATTTTTTGAAAGCCACCATCTTATTCCTTTCCAGCAAATCAACGATATCCCTTTCCCTGTACAAAATACGTCCGCCCAATTTATAATAAGGTAGTCTGCCGGTTTTGCGATACTCAATCAAAGTCCGCTGCGTCAATTTAAGTTGTTTTGCCAATTCTGTTTCTGTAAGATAACGTTCGCCGTTAAATACGGGTCTGAATCGCTCTGGATGTTCCTTGAATAATTCAATAATGTATTCCAAATGCTTGAAAAGCCTTATCATATCAGGACTTTCGCCGTTCATCAGCTCTTGTGGCATAAATTCTTTTTTTAATTATTGTTTTTGCAATCTTTTCACAATGAAGTCAATTACGTCCTGTTTCCTATAATACACCTTACGGTCAATCCTGCTATGAGGAATTTTCCCGTTTCTTCGCCACGTGGTAAGCGTCCCGATTGATACGCCAGTCATCAAGCAAACATCTTGACTGTCGAGCCATTCATCAAGTCCATGTAAACACATTTGGCTTTCTTTAATCAGACGTACAAGATTTTCAAGCATTCCATTCATTTTATAGAACGTTTGCGCCTCAATATTCACGATTTCCATAATTATTCTGTTTTTCCGCACAAAAATACATTTTAATCGGATAGGATAAAAAAACAAGGGCTTATTTGTCTGCATATTTCAGCAAATGTCCGTTTTTCCCAAATTGTAAACATAATGTAAACCATTTACACTTTTTACATGTTACCAGTTTACACTTTTAAAACCGTATCTTTTTATTTTCGACTTATACTTCTGTAAATCAGGAATTTATATATTAGTATATGCATACGGTAATACGTTCTGGTATGATTATTTCATTTATATATGTGAATCAATTACATAAATTGAACATAAGTATTAATCTAAATGAACTGAACCATGCCATACATTGACAATGAAATGCTTGAGAAACTTATAACCACGATGGTTGAAGGTTTTACACGAATAGAAAAGAAGTTGGAGCGCATGAATCGTCTAAAGGAATGCCTTGATGGTGACACATTGATTGACAATGTTGACTTGGCGGAACTTCTCGGCGTGTCACAAAGGACATTAGCGCGTTACCGTGAAAAAGGACTCATACGTTATTACAATATGAAAGACAATGGTAAAAACTTTTATTTGGCCTCAGAGATACAAGCTTTCCTTAAGCAAAGAGGCAAACGGAATGCATAATTACTGTTTTTATCAAAGCCGGAAACTATAGAGTAGAGTTGTTTCTGCTGTAAATAAAATTGGAGAACCACGGTTGCTATATATGGAACACTTTTTCAGTCTGTTCCCATATCGCATTGTTTGAGCGTTTCAATGAAAACCATGCCTGTTCTTAAGAAAAACAGGTTATAAAAATTCAAGTCTATCTTAACACAGCATGAACATTTTTCAAAAAGTCCTTCAACGAATACTATTTCTTCGGAAACGGCACGGCTTATTTGTTGCCCGCATGTTGGAAAAAACTTTGCCGATTGCAACATTATATTCAGAACATCATGTATCGTTATTTGGAATTTATACTTTGCATATATAGTATCTATAATACGCTCAAACGGCGTCTTGTAATATAATAAGATTTCCAGCGATGTGATATTAGAAAGACGTTTTTTATATTCATTTGTCATGACAAAATCCGGAACAAACATTTTCTCTATAACTTCCAAGAACAAGGCCAGTTTGTTCTTAAAAAAATAAAAAATAGAACCTCGCGTTCTTCCTATGCTTTTTTCTATACTTTCTATCGTAACCGTTTCCCAATTACTTGTCAAAAGTAACTTGTATGTTTCTGCAAGTAGCTTTTCACGAGTGTCTTTGCTTTCCATTTTTGTTGATTTAAATAAAAAGGTATGGAAGTCTCGCGCCTGTAAATGGTCCTTGTGGAATTTAGGATTGGCCAAGCACGAAACTCCATACCAATATCATCATATCGGTATCGAACCTCACACTTGTCCGCCGCCTTAAAAAATTTCCACATTTCCATTTAGACAGACGAATGTGCATCCAATAAGTCAATGCAAAGATACTACTTTGCAATCAAACCGCAACAAAAAAATCCAATTATTTTACAGTTAGCAGCACAATCCCATATGAAAACCTGCCACTTTCCGGTATGAGCAACAGTATCTTGTCTTCTTTTTCCATCGGGTGGGTGCGTAAAAGCTCATCTAATGCCGCAAAAATGGCGACAGAACCACAATTGCCGACAGTTGTCAGATTGGTGAACCATTTTTCAACCGGCAAGTCTATGCCCCTTCTACTTATTTCTCCTGAAAGTTTATTATAAAAATACATTGACGATATGTGTGGGATGACATAGCGTATGCTGTCCATTTGCACGTCATGACGGCTTAAAGCCAGTTCTATAGCGTCAACAAAATATTTTATCACAACCTTGTTCAGAAGTTTTACGTCTTGTTTCAAACTCCATATGGATTTTTTTGATATTTCATCGGCCGAAAATTTTTTCCAGCTTTTAAAATTACCCGTGTCATCATAATCAGCCCACATATACATACAGGCAGGTTGTAAATTGGCATACGACACCGTTTCAATCCATTCTATTTTTAGGCTGCCAGGTTCATATGTGTCTGTCAGGTATAAGGCGGCGGCTCCATCCGAGAGCATATATCTGAGAAAATCTTTTTCAAAAGCCAATATCGGGTTGTTTTCCACCTGTGCCATGTCCTTTATTTCTTCGTCAAAGAATTTTGCAAGCATAATAGGTGATATTAATTCGGAAGCCGAACATACCGCATTGTGCGAATTGTTGGACAGTATTGACATGAATGCGGTTTTTAATGCCATCAAGCTGGAAAGGCAAACCCCAGACAATGAGAAAATCTCCATCGGATGCTTGAAGGCCGCTCCATGTACCATTGAAGCCTGCGACGGAAGCAACTGGTCTGGAATGGAGCTACCACAGGTCAAAACCTGGATTTTCTCTTTTTCGGCCACATCGTCAAACAATTGGTCAATAGCCAATGCGGCCATTTGCGCATTCGTATGAGTTGTATTATGCCTCTTGTCTAGAGCATAATACCTTGTTTTAATCCCATTCTGACGCAAAATAATGTTTTTTACTCTTGAGTGTTTGCCACCTACCAGTCCAAGGAAATCCTCCATTTCATCATTTCCTACCGGTTCGTTTGGAAAGAAAGATGCAACTTTCTTGATAAATACATTTTCCATATATAGTTTTTTTGGTACGCAAAGATACCAATTATTATCTATATACGAAACAGATAGATTATTTTTTTAATAAATTATATAAATTGTACAGTTGTTCACTTAGAGCACAAATATTCAATCCGGTAAATAATGCGTCTAAAAAAACCTGTCCATAAAAAATTGTCATAAATTGTTTGGCCGTACTCAGCAGGTCAATGTCGTTTCTTATTTCGCCATTTTCAATTGCCTTTTGCAGCATTGCGCACCATATGCCTATTTCATTATTTCTGTTAACTGAGTATTTGGTGTTTAAATCAGGGAAATACTGTGCGATTTGCAAAATCAAAGAAATATACGCCTTTGTTGGATTGGTATGCGACAATTCGTCTCTAACGAAACTAAAACTTTCCATTGTATGGGCTATTCCTTCAATATACGAATCAACAAAATCCTTGAAATTCGTTACATTTTTAAGGCTGACTTTGTATGTCAAATCTTGTTTTTCTATAATATAATATTCTATTACATTCCTAAATAATTCCTTTTTGCTTGATGCATAATAATATATGGCGCCTTTTGTCAGTCCGGATTCATTTTCAATGTCTGATAATGACACTCCTTCAAATTGTCTTGAAATGAACAATTTGAATGCCGCTTTGTAAAGTATTTCCTTTTTCCCCTTGCGCATAAATGAAGTTTTACGCAAAAATAAATAAAAACTTCGGCTTTTCCAAATAAATTATTATCTTTGTTCAAAAATACCAAGCAATAATTATATATGGGCATGGGTGTTGTCTTAAATGGGAATGTGGAAATTCAATATGCAAGGCGGGCAACGCTCCATGCCCTTTTGCCATTATGGTGTGTGAGTAATATCAATAGATATTTTATGCTTTTCTAATATTGGCATTATTAAATATAATATGTACAATCCTTAATATCTTCTTAGGTGATTTTATAATACCGTTTACTGATTAAAACAGTATAATTATTCAAATTCAACACGGGGCAATATTGTTTTTTTGTCATATATATTAATTTTTAAAGTTAAAATATTACTATCTCTTGGTTATATAAATAAATAATTCTATATTTACGCCAAAATTCATAACATACCAAATAGAATTATATAAATAGTTGTAAAGATAGTAAAATCTGGATTTTGCCTTATGCATATCCCGAAACTCTCGTTACATTACAAACAATATGTTTGTGATGGATTTAAATGAAAACCTTTTAACCTAAACAAAATCCTTTATGAAAAAGCTTTTACTTTTTCTGCTTGGCGTAGCTGCCTTGCCTTTACACGCCCAGTCTCCTGGCGGCGTAAACGGTGCAGACTTATGGTACAAGGCCGTGCGCCACATCAAACCTTCAGGGGCTTTACCGCTGGCAGGACTTCTCCGGCGATTCCGTGGCTTTAACCCAGCGGGGACTTTCAAGCCAGGGTAACACCGAGTTCACGCAGTCGCGCACCCTCCTTCACACGTTCAACTTCCATCCGGCGTTCAGCCTTTCCGAAGGCCTGTTCGGCAAGGTCGCCCGCATGAAATACTCAAACCTTTCGCAGGCGACGGTCATAGGAGTGTTTGCGTTCCTGCCCGACACAGAAGGGACGGATATGCTGCTGTACGGCATGGGAGGCCGCGAAGGGGCCGGCACCGTGTTTACGAAGGACAAGGCCGTCCGTGTCCAGGGCACG
>ENA-OPEU01000171-OPEU01000171.1-human-gut-metagenome-genome-assembly--contig:-NODE-171-length-11110-cov-2.330620_pt1 | contig 11110 bp, 10 predicted proteins | sample MGYA00241639_ERZ501541 | MGnify/ENA primary metagenome ERZ501541 (study PRJEB25962, sample SAMEA2042428) | human gut metagenome | biome: human gut; feature: human-associated habitat; material: faeces...
CGCGCGCCAGGTGCTGATTTGCTCCGCCAGCGGGATCAGTTCTTTATCCCACGGGCGTAGCTGTTCGTAACGAGTCACCTGGCGCAGCGCCGCATTGCGCTGCTTGAGCAATCGCTTGAGATTGCTCCAGGCGGTGAAAAATCCGGGTTCGTTGTGAAAGCATCCCCAGTCGAGGAATGCTCTTCTGTATTTGGGGCCGCCGTTGAGTAAAGTAAACCCTTCTGGCGTTATCAGCTGCATTGGCATCAGGTGCGCCAGCTCCGCGACTTTATGCCCGTCTGTACCGTCAATACGGACTTTGCTGTCGCCTTGTTTGTCTTTGGTTAAACCAATCGCCGTCTCGCGCTCTTCGCCCTGTAATCGTCCGTGGAGAACAAACGCCTCCTGCTCGTGGCGAATGACGCGACCAATCTGCAAACTGCGAAACGCCCGACCGTGGCCGAGCGTATAGATGGCTTCCAGCACGCTGGTTTTGCCACTGCCGTTGGCACCTACCAGAAAGTTAAAGCCGGGAGATAAGGCGAGATCCGCGGTTTCAATGTTGCGGAAATCGCGGATCAACAAGCGGGTGAGGGACATTACAGTCTCATTGGCATGACAACATAAGCCGCGCTCTGGCTGGCCGCATCTTCAATCTGCACGCTGGAAACCGAATCGGTCAGCATCATGCGGACGTTTTCGCATTTCAGCGCGTTGAGAACATCCAGCACATAGCTGACGTTGAAGCCGATTTCCATCTCCGCACCGCTATAGGTAACGTCGAGGATCTCTTCCGCTTCTTCCTGTTCTGGGTTGTTGGCGGTGATTTTCAGCTGGTTTTCGCTGACATACAGACGCACGCCGCGGAATTTCTCGTTAGAGAGAATTGCCGCACGAGCAAACGCCTGCTTGAGCAGATCACAGCCAGCTTCCAGATGCTTGTCCGGGTTCTTCGGCAGAACGCGACGGTAATCCGGGAAGCGACCATCCACCAGTTTCGAGGTGAAGATAAAGTCGCCAACGTGGGCGCGAATGTTGTTGCTGCCAATCTGCACGCGCAGCGGATTGTCGCCGCCGTCGAGCATACGCATCAGTTCAATCACGCCTTTACGCGGCACGATCACCGAATGGCTTGGCAAAGATTGACCAATTGGCATTGAACAGACTGCCAGACGGTGGCCGTCGGTCGCCACGGTGCGCAGTTCTTCACCTTCGGTTTCAAACAGCATACCGTTTAAGTAATAGCGAACGTCCTGATGCGCCATAGAAAACTGGGTCGCTTCAATCAGACGCTTCATCGTCGCCTGCGGCAGGGTAAATTCGACTTCGCTCTGCCAGTCATCGAGGTTCGGGAAATCTGCCGCTGGCAGGGTAGACAGCGAAAAACGGCTACGCCCGGAGCGCACCAGCATCCGCTCGCCTTCCAGCTGCACGGCAATTTCCGCGCCTTCAGGCAGACCACGGCAGATATCAAAGAATTTGCGCGCCGGAACGGTCGTCGCCCCTGGTTCGTGCGGCTGAACCAGCGCAACGCGTGCCACCATTTCCATCTCGAGATCAGTACCGGTCAGCGACAACGTACCGTCAGCAACCTGTAACAGCAGATTACCGAGAATCGGTAGCGTAGGACGACCACCTAACGGACCGCTCACCTGTTGTAGCGGTTTTAATAAATGCTCACGTTCTACGGTAAATTTCATAGGTTTACGATGACAATGTTCTGATTAAATTAGAAAAATCTTCTTTGATATCGTGGCTCTCTTCACGCAACTGCTCGATCTTCCGGCAGGCATGAAGCACCGTCGTGTGGTCACGACCACCAAAGGCATCGCCAATCTCCGGAAGACTGTGGTTAGTCAGCTCTTTCGCCAGCGCCATCGCCATCTGGCGCGGACGGGCCACCGAGCGGGATCGACGCTTGGAAAGGAGATCCGCGACTTTGATCTTGTAGTACTCCGCCACCGTCTTCTGAATATTGTCGATGGTGACCAGTTTTTCCTGCAATGCCAGCAAGTCACGCAGCGCCTCACGCACGAAGTCGATGGTGATCGCCCGTCCGGTAAAGTTGGCGTTGGCAATGACGCGGTTCAGCGCGCCTTCCAACTCACGTACGTTAGATCGTAGACGCTTGGCGATAAAGAACGCCACTTCGCCCGGCAAACGAATGTCGTTTTCGTCGGCCTTTTTCATCAGGATCGCCACGCGGGTTTCCAGCTCTGGCGGTTCGATCGCCACAGTCAGTCCCCAGCCGAAGCGGGATTTCAAACGATCCTCAACGCCGTTGATCTCTTTCGGATAGCGATCGGAGGTGAGAATGATCTGTTGATTACCTTCCAGCAGGGCGTTGAAGGTGTGGAAAAACTCTTCCTGAGATCGTTCTTTATTAGCAAAAAACTGAATATCGTCGATCAGCAGTGCATCTACGGAACGGTAGTAGCGTTTAAACTCTTCGATCGCGTTGTTTTGCAGGGCTTTAACCATGTCCTGAACAAAGCGCTCGGAGTGCATATAAACCACTTTGGCATTCGGCTTGCGCGCCATAATGCCGTTACCCACCGCATGCAGCAGGTGAGTTTTACCCAAACCCGTGCCGCCATAAAGGAACAACGGGTTATAAGCACCGCCAGGGTTATCTGCCACCTGGCGAGCCGCCGCGCGCGCCAGTTGGTTAGATTTACCTTCAACGAAGTTATCAAACGTGTGTTTGACGTTTACGTTAGAACGATAGGTCGGTTCTGCCGGAGCCGGGACGTTATCCCAACCCGAGCGCGTAGAAGGCGCAGCACGGGGCGGCGACGTTGCTCGTCACTGCCGCTTGTGGCGTTTGCGTCACCGGTTTGGTGCCGACTTCAAAACGCAGCTGTGGGGCATCCGCTCCGCAGAAACTGGTTAGCAGTCCATTGATATTATTAAGGTACTTGTCCCGTACCCAATCGAGGACAAAACGGTTTGGCGCGTACAGGGCCAGCGTGTTATCGCTCAGTTCCGCCTGCAATGGGCGTATCCACATACTGAATTCTGTGGCTGGTAACTCATCCTGCAATCGGGCAAGACACTGCTGCCAAAGCGAAAGTGACACGGCGGACTCCACTCGAACAAAAGTCGATAATGACTAAGGCTGAAACATTCATGATTGTTGACGTACGTCGAAAAGACCCTGCATGAGGGTGACGCACGAACCGCTGTCTGCGGTTATATGCCCGATCAAGATCCTGCAAAACGATCGGGACCGCGGATCATAGCCTAAACTGCGCAAGAGATCTTCTGTTTCTCACAGATTTTCCCGATTTATCCACAGGACTTTCCAGAACTCGCTAAGTGTAAACGATCCTGCCGCGGGCCGGGCACGATTTACGCCGCATATTGGAAAATTTAATGACCATAGACAAAAATTGGCTTAATCGATCTAATAAAGATCCAGAACGATCCTTGCGCTTTACCCGTCAGCCCGTATAATCCTCCACCCGGCGCGCCATGCTGGTTTTCACTGGTGTGAGGCCGTACGTTTTCCCCGCGAAAAGGTGCGGAAAAGCGCGGTAAATAAGGAAAGAGAATTGACTCCGGAGTGTACAATTATTACAATCCGGCCTCTTTAATCACCCATGGCTTCGGTGTCCATCGTTTCATTTTTCGGCGGATATCCAATAAAGCCATTGAATTTATTCAAGTTTAGGTAGAAATCGCCATGAAACGCACTTTTCAACCGTCTGTACTGAAGCGCAACCGTTCTCACGGCTTCCGTGCTCGTATGGCTACTAAAAATGGTCGTCAGGTTCTGGCACGTCGTCGTGCTAAAGGCCGCGCTCGTCTGACCGTTTCTAAGTAATAAAGCTAACCCCTGAGTGGTTAAGCTCGCATTTCCCAGGGAGTTACGCTTGTTAACTCCCAGTCAATTCACATTCGTCTTCCAGCAGCCACAACGGGCTGGCACGCCGCAAATTACCATTCTCGGCCGCCTGAATTCGCTGGGGCATCCCCGTATCGGTCTTACAGTCGCCAAGAAAAACGTTCGACGCGCCCATGAACGCAATCGGATTAAACGTCTGACGCGTGAAAGCTTCCGTCTGCGCCAACATGAACTCCCGGCTATGGATTTCGTGGTGGTGGCGAAAAAAGGGGTTGCCGACCTCGATAACCGTGCTCTCTCGGAAGCGTTGGAAAAATTATGGCGCCGCCACTGTCGCCTGGCTCGCGGGTCCTGATAGCCCTCATTCGGGTCTATCAACGCCTGATTAGTCCGCTACTCGGGCCGCATTGTCGTTTCACTCCAACCTGTTCAAGCTACGGAATTGAGGCATTGCGCAGGTTTGGAGTGATAAAAGGCAGTTGGTTGACGGTGAAACGCGTATTAAAATGCCACCCTTTACACCCTGGTGGTGACGATCCCGTCCCGCCCGGACCATTTGATACCAGAGAACACTAACGATGGATTCGCAACGCAATCTTTTAGTCATCGCTTTGCTGTTCGTGTCTTTCATGATCTGGCAAGCCTGGGAGCAGGATAAAAACCCGCAACCTCAGGCCCAACAGACCACGCAGACAACGACCACCGCAGCGGGTAGACCAGGGCGTACCGGCCAGTGGCCAGGGGAAACTGATCTCGGTTAAGACCGACGTGCTTGATCTGACCATCAACACCCGTGGTGGTGATGTTGAGCAAGCCCTGCTGCCGGCTTACCCGAAAGAGCTGAACTCTACCCAGCCGTTCCAGCTGCTGGAAACTTCACCGCAGTTTATTTATCAGGCACAGAGCGGTCTGACCGGTCGTGATGGCCCGGATAACCCGGCTAACGGCCCGCGTCCGCTGTATAACGTTGAAAAAGACGCTTATGTGCTGGCTGAAGGTCAAAACGAACTGCAGGTGCCGATGACGTATACCGACGCGGCAGGCAACACGTTTACCAAAACGTTTGTCCTGAAACGTGGTGATTACGCTGTCAACGTCAACTACAACGTGCAGAATGCTGGCGAGAAACCGCTGGAAATCTCCACCTTTGGTCAGTTGAAGCAATCCATCACTCTGCCACCGCATCTCGATACCGGAAGCAGCAACTTCGCACTGCACACCTTCCGTGGTGCGGCGTACTCCACGCCTGACGAGAAGTACGAGAAATACAAGTTCGATACCATTGCCGATAACGAAAACCTGAACATCTCTTCGAAAGGTGGTTGGGTGGCAATGCTGCAACAGTATTTCGCGACGGCGTGGATCCCGCATAACGACGGTACCAACAACTTCTATACCGCTAATCTGGGTAACGGCATCGCCGCTATCGGCTATAAATCTCAGCCGGTACTGGTTCAGCCTGGTCAGACTGGCGCGATGAACAGCACCCTGTGGGTTGGCCCGGAAATTCAGGACAAAATGGCAGCTGTTGCTCCGCACCTGGATCTGACCGTTGATTACGGTTGGTTGTGGTTCATCTCTCAGCCGCTGTTCAAACTGCTGAAATGGATCCATAGCTTTGTGGGTAACTGGGGCTTCTCCATTATCATCATCACCTTTATCGTTCGTGGCATCATGTACCCGCTGACCAAAGCGCAGTACACCCCCATGGCGAAGATGCGTATGCTGCAGCCGAAGATTCAGGCAATGCGTGAGCGTCTGGGCGATGACAAACAGCGCATAAGCCAGGAAATGATGGCGCTGTACAAAGCTGAGAAGGTTAACCCGCTGGGCGGCTGCTTCCCGCTGCTGATCCAGATGCCAATCTTCCTGGCGTTGTACTACATGCTGATGGGTTCCGTTGAACTGCGTCAGGCACCGTTTGCACTGTGGATCCACGACCTGTCTGCACAGGACCCGTACTACATCCTGCCGATCCTGATGGGCGTAACGATGTTCTTCATTCAGAAGATGTCGCCGACCACTGTGACCGACCCGATGCAGCAGAAGATCATGACCTTTATGCCGGTCATCTTCACTGTGTTCTTCCTGTGGTTCCCGTCAGGTCTGGTGCTGTACTATATCGTCAGCAACCTGGTAACCATTATTCAGCAGCAGCTGATTTACCGTGGTCTGGAAAAACGTGGCTTGCATAGCCGCGAGAAGAAAAAATCCTGATTCGGTGAGTTTTCGCTAAAATAAGGGCGGTCAGTTGACCGCCTTTTTTCTTTTCGTAGGACGGATAAGCACCGCACATCCGCCACACAAAGCAACAGGAACATCATGAGCGATAATGACACTATCGTAGCCCAGGCCACGCCTCCGGGACGTGGCGGCGTTGGCATCCTGCGCATCTCCGGCCTCAAAGCCCGTGAAGTTGCCGAAACCGTGCTGGGTAAACTGCCTAAGCCACGCTACGCCGATTATCTTCCGTTTAAAGACGCCGATGGCAGCGTGCTCGATCAGGGGATTGCGCTATGGTTCCCTGGCCCGAACTCGTTCACCGGCGAAGATGTGCTGGAACTGCAAGGTCATGGCGGTCCTGTGATCCTCGACCTGCTGTTAAAACGCATTCTGACCATTCCCGGCCTGCGGATTGCCCGCCCTGGTGAGTTTTCCGAACGCGCATTTCTGAACGATAAACTCGACTTAGCCCAGGCCGAGGCGATTGCGGATCTTATCGACGCCAGCTCGGAACAGGCGGCCCGTTCGGCGCTAAACTCGCTGCAAGGCGCGTTCTCCGCACGGGTCAACCATCTGGTGGAAGCCCTCACCCACTTGCGCATTTACGTCGAAGCGGCAATTGATTTCCCGGATGAAGAGATCGATTTCCTCTCCGACGGCAAAATTGAAGCCCAGCTCAATAACGTAATTGCCGATCTCGACGCGGTACGCGCCGAAGCTCGTCAGGGTAGTTTGTTGCGCGAAGGGATGAAAGTGGTGATTGCCGGACGTCCTAACGCCGGTAAATCGAGCCTGCTGAACGCCCTGCTCGGGTTGAGCGAGGATCAGATCCTCACCAATGATGTGAAGCAGCAATCGTAACCGATATCGCCGGAACCACGCGTGACGTGCTGCGTGAGCATATCCACATTGACGGAATGCCGTTGCATATCATCGATACCGCCGGGCTACGTGAAGCCAGTGACGAAGTTGAACGTATTGGTATCGAGCGCGCATGGCAGGAAATTGAACAGGCAGACCGCGTGCTGTTTATGGTCGATGGCACCACGACAGACGCCGTTGATCCGGCAGAGATCTGGCCGGAATTTATCGCCCGTCTGCCAGCGAAACTGCCGATCACCGTGGTGCGCAATAAAGCCGATATCACCGGCGAAACGTTGGGGATGAGCGAAGTGAACGGTCACGCGTTAATTCGTCTTTCGGCGCGGACTGGCGAAGGTGTGGATGTACTGCGTAACCATCTCAAACAGAGCATGGGCTTTGACACCAATATGGAAGGCGGCTTCCTGGCGCGTCGTCGTCACCTACAGGCGCTGGAACAGGCGGCAGAGCATTTGCAGCAAGGTAAAGCGCAACTGTTAGGTGCCTGGGCGGGTGAACTGCTGGCGGAAGAGTTGCGCCTGGCGCAGCAGAACTTAAGCGAGATCACCGGGGAATTTACTTCAGACGACCTACTGGGGCGGATTTTCTCCAGCTTCTGTATCGGTAAGTAACCGCGCTTGCGAAGCCGCATTCTGACTGTCAGATGCGGCTTCGCTTCATTGTTAGCACTCCTGTTATTCCTCAACCCTTTTTTAAACATTAAAATTCTTACGTAATTTATAATCTTTAAAAAAGATATTTAATATTGCGTCCCGAACGATTGTGATTCGATTCACATTTAAACAATTTCAGAATAGACAAATTCCTTGAGTATTATACTGTAGCCTCGTGTCTTTCGAGGATAAGTGCATTATGAATATCTTACATATATGTGTGACCTCAAAATGGTTTAATATTGACAACAAGATTGTCGATCACCGCCCTTGATTTGCCCTTCTGTAGCCATCACCAGAGCCAAACCGATTAGATTCAATGTGATCTATTTGTTTGCTATATCTTAATTTTGCCTTTTACAAAGGCCATCTCTCGTTTATTTGCTTGCTTTAGTAAATGATGGTACTTGCATATATATCTGGCGAATTAATGAATATTGCAAATGTAATATTCACAGGGATCACTGTAATTAAAATAAATGAAGGATTATGTAATGGAAAACTTTAAACATCTCCCTGAACCGTTCCGCATTCGTGTTATTGAGCCAGTAAAACGTACCACTCGCGCTTATCGTGAAGAGGCAATTATTAAATCCGGTATGAACCCGTTCTTGCTGGATAGCGAAGATGTGTTTATCGATTTACTGACCGACAGCGGCACCGGGGCGGTGACGCAGAGTATGCAGGCCGCGATGATGCGTGGCGACGAAGCCTACAGCGCAGCTACTACGCGTTAGCCGAGTCAGTGAAAAATATCTTTGGTTATCAATACACTATTCCGACTCACCAGGGCCGTGGTGCAGAGCAAATCTATATTCCGGTACTGATTAAAAAACGCGAGCAGGAAAAAGGCCTGGATCGCAGCAAAATGGTGGCGTTCTCTAACTATTTCTTTGATACCACGCAGGGCCATAGCCAGATTAACGGCTGTACCGTGCGTAACGTCTATATCAAAGAAGCCTTCGATACTGGCGTGCGTTACGACTTTAAAGGCAACTTTGACCTTGAGGGATTAGAACGCGGTATTGAAGAAGTTGGCCCGAATAACGTGCCGTATATCGTTGCAACCATCACCAGTAACTCCGCAGGTGGTCAGCCGGTTTCACTGGCAAACTTAAAAGCGATGTACAGCATCGCGAAGAAATACGATATTCCGGTGGTCATGGACTCCGCACGCTTTGCCGAAAACGCCTATTTCATCAAGCAGCGTGAAGCAGAATACAAAGACTGGACCATCGAGCAGATCACCCGCGAAACCTACAAATATGCCGATATGCTGGCGATGTCCGCCAAGAAAGATGCGATGGTGCCGATGGGCGGCCTGCTGTGCATGAAAGACGACAGCTTCTTTGATGTGTATACCGAATGCAGAACCCTTTGCGTGGTGCAGGAAGGCTTCCCGACATATGGCGGCCTGGAAGGCGGCGCTATGGAGCGTCTGGCGGTAGGTCTGTATGACGGCATGAATCTGGACTGGCTGGCTTATCGTATCGCGCAGGTGCAGTATCTGGTCGATGGTCTGGAAGAGATTGGCGTTGTCTGTCAGCAGGCGGGCGGTCACGCGGCATTCGTTGATGCAGGTAAACTGTTGCCGCATATCCCGGCAGATCAGTTCCCGGCACAGGCGCTGCCCTGGGAGCTGTATAAATCCGCCGGTATCCGTGCGGTAGAAATTGGCTCTTTCCTGTTAGGCCGCGATCCGAAAACCGGTAAACAACTGCCATGCCCGGCTGAACTGCTGCGTTTAACCATTCCGCGCGCAACATATACTCAAACACATATGGACTTCATTATTGAAGCCTTTAAACATGTGAAAGAGAACGCGGCGAATATTAAAGGGTTAACCTTTACCTACGAACCGAAAGTATTGCGTCACTTCACCGCAAAACTGAAAGAAGTTTAATTAAAACACTCAGAGTGGCTATAAGGATGTTAGCCACTCTATTACCCTACATCCTCAATAACAAAAATAGCCTTCCTCTAAAGGTGGCATCATGACTGATCAATCAGAAAAAAAACACTCTGCATTTTGGGGTGTTATGGTTATAGCCGGTACAGTAATTGGCGGTGGGATGTTTGCTTTACCTGTTGACCTTGCCGGAGCCTGGTTTTTTTGGGGCGCTTTTATTCTTATTATCGCCTGGTTTTCAATGTTACATTCAGGGCTATTATTATTAGAAGCAAACTTAAATTATCCCGTCGGATCCAGTTTTAACACCATCACCAAAGATTTAATCGGTAACACCTGGAACATTATCAGCGGTATTACCGTTGCCTTCGTTCTCTATATCCTCACTTATGCCTATATCTCTGCTAATGGTGCGATCATTAGTGAAACGATATCAATGAATTTGGGCTATCACGCTAATCCACGTATTGTCGGGATCTGCACTGCCATTTTCGTTGCCAGCGTATTGTGGATAAGTTCGTTAGCCGCCAGTCGTATTACCTCATTGTTCCTTGGGCTGAAGATTATCTCCTTTGTAATTGTTTTTGGTTCTTTCTTCTTCCAGGTCGATTACTCCATTCTGCGCGATTCCACCAGCACCACTGCGGGGACGTCTTACTTCCCGTATATCTTTATGGCTTTGCCGGTGTGTCTGGCGTCATTTGGTTTCCACGGCAATATTCCCAGCCTGATTATTTGCTATGGAAAACGCAAAGATAAGCTCATCAAAAGCGTGGTCTTCGGTTCGCTGCTGGCACTGGTGATTTATCTCTTCTGGCTCTATTGCACGATGGGGAATATCCCGCGAGAAAGCTTTAAGGCGATAATCTCCTCAGGCGGCAACGTTGATTCGCTGGTGAAATCGTTCCTCGGCACCAAACAGCACGGCATTATCGAGTTTTGCCTGCTGGTGTTCTCCAACTTAGCTGTTGCCAGCTCGTTTTTTGGTGTCACGCTGGGATTGTTCGATTATCTGGCGGATCTGTTTAAGATTGATAACTCCCACGCCGGGCGTTTCAAAACCGTGCTGTTAACCTTCCTGCCACCCGCGTTGTTGTATCTGATCTTCCCGAATGGCTTTATTTACGGGATCGGCGGTGCCGGACTGTGCGCCACCATCTGGGCGGTAATAATTCCTGCTGTACTGGCAATCAAAGCCCGCAAGAAGTTTCCCAATCAGATGTTCACGGTCTGGGGCGGCAATCTTATTCCGGCGATTGTCATTCTCTTTGGCATAACCGTAATTTTATGCTGGTTCGGTAACGTCTTTAACGTGTTACCTAAATTTGGCTAAATCCTTCAGGAAGCCAGCCATTCGCTGGCTTCTTGCCTGTCAGGAAATCACTTATGTCCAAATGGCAACTCGCCTGATTCTCCTTCACCACGTATGCTTTGCGTCACCTTACTATCAGGACGCTTTAGCCCATGTCCCGCTTTTTGATTTGTAGTTTTGCCCTGGTTTTACTTTATCCCGCAGGGATTGATATGTACCTCGTTGGTTTACCGCGCATCGCCGCCGATCTCAATGCCAGCGAAGCGCAGTTGCATATTGCGTTCTCCGTTTATCTGGCGGGGATG
>ENA-OPEU01000176-OPEU01000176.1-human-gut-metagenome-genome-assembly--contig:-NODE-176-length-10967-cov-1.816899_pt1 | contig 10967 bp, 8 predicted proteins | sample MGYA00241639_ERZ501541 | MGnify/ENA primary metagenome ERZ501541 (study PRJEB25962, sample SAMEA2042428) | human gut metagenome | biome: human gut; feature: human-associated habitat; material: faeces...
AACAGAAGAAGAATATGAAGCCGCTTGCAAGTCTAACAGAAAGTTCCAAGGGCTTACACCCTTTACAGAGCTTCAAGAATGGTCGAAATATTATTATGAAGAAGATGCCGTATTTGAAGAAAAAGTCAAACAGTACGACATGATAAACAATACGCTTCAAAAACTGGCATTCGGGGTGATGTATAACAAGGGCAATGATGAAAACGCAATGAAAAAACTACTCATAGAATCAGGCTATGGCGATAATGAAGAACAATGCAAAGCCCTTATCGAAGGATTGAAAAAAGACGGATTCCTAATGAAAGAGCTGAATGAAATGCGCTTAGCGCACAGAAAGCGTATCATGGCAGAGATAACCCCTCTGTGCGAGTCTCTAAATGATGAAGGGATTGCGTTTCAGGCAGAAAGCAGAGAAGGGATAGAAAACAATGTCATCAAAGAAGCGTATGTTACTGCGAAACCAAAGGACTATGAAATACAACCGGGACAATGTCCCTTTAATTTCTATATCAAGGCATCAATGCTGAAAGACGTCTATGTGAGTAGTTGTTCGATATATAATAAGACATTTCTAATGCATGAAGACGGAGAAGATTTTATATCGGGCATAATAGGCTTTGAAGACTTGAGATTGTTTCCATTTATCACAGGAAAGTTAGTTACATTTAGGTATTTCTAATATTAAAACCAAGAAACAATGAATATTAAGACATTTACTATTATCGCTATAGCATCATTTGCCGTTTTGTCAGTTACCGCATGCGGTGGGAAACAAAAAGCATCAATCGAAACCGAACAAACAGAAGAAACTTCAAAGACAGAAGTTATAGTGAGTGACAATAAACTTTTTATTAACTCTGATTTGTATAACATGTCGGAAGAAAAAGTGATATTCAATGCGCATGGCAGACTAGATCCTGACAACCCATCCTTTGGTACAGACCACATAGACCATTATCGCACTTTATTCGTTAAAGAAAATGGCGGATTGACCGTTGGCTATGTGGTTAAGACAACGAGAGGAATCACCCTGCAAACCGGGAAGACTTTCTATTTTTACAATGACTTATGTTTGAAGGAAAGAACAAGGGATCTTTACAATATTGTTGGGATGGTGAAAAACAATGGAGTCTTGATACCAATGAAAATCACAATTGACGGAGAGGACAACCGCATCATGCTGGAATGTAAAGGAGATGAGACGCTTACATTCGTTCCGCTTCGTGGTGATGATTCCGAAATTGAATATACGGTTCAAGCACTAAAAGATTATTGCCACAAGAACAAACTTACTATCCATGCTGTACCTTATCTGGAATTTACAGATTAAACAACCCTAATATAGCGAAATTCACTCTTTTAGTGAAATTGGGTAGTATAATTCCACAATGGTAAAAACAAAAGAGTCGTATCATTACTCATAAACGAGCTTGATACGACTCTTCTATTTAATTAGGTAACTACAATTCAAGAAGGTTGTTCTATTGGTTTATCAAAAATAACTAATTCGTCAAATAGAAGACATAATCATAAATAGCCCAATCTTTATATTTATAAATACCTTCTATCGGGAACTGTAATTTGCATTTCTTTTGGGCAGTTGAAAGTATAAGAGAAACATCGTCATCCGTAACTGTTAAGCCTTCAGGAAAAGCTAATGTAATATCAGTTATACAACCATTTAAATCCGAATACAAAAAAATATTCATCCAACCTTTTACACCTTGAGACTTATATTTATTACAAATTTCATCTAAAAAAACTGATCCTTGCAAAATTACCGGAGGTGCATATAAACTTTCTTCTGCAAATGAGAAATTTCGGATAGACTCAGCTTTTTTCTCACTTGTATTTGTAGATACATACACATTGTTACCGATACTTTTTCTTTCAAATATTGACTGAGCAACAGTATATTGAAATGCAAGAAAAGCAAATAAAAAAAACAATATCTTTTTCATAACAGTAAATTTAATAAAGTTTGAGTAATGAATTAATGCATGATGTACCATAGTCGTAATTGCCAAACTTATATCCTTTTCCACTATATCCTCTACTATATTCTCCAAAAATATTGCTCCACTTTACGAATTCATTAATATCTATAGATGTAGGCTTCCCATTTGCACATATAGAAGCAACATACGTTTGAAATTCTCTTTCATATTGAGGTATTAAAGAAGGGTCAGTCAAGCCCGAAGTCCATAACGATTGATATGAAGGGTCACCATCTTCACCTTTAAAAGTCCAAGAATACCCAGCATGAATATATCTAATAATACCTTGATAAAAGGCTAATTCAAATTCCATCATACCTGTATCTCTTTTTTCCTTATCAGTATCAACTTTTTTACCCTGAACATCTCTTTGATACATGTGAATAAACTCATGTTCCATACTGCTGGCTAAGATACCATAAGGAGGAAAAGCTAAACTTCCTTTTCTAAAATATGCCGACGCATATGTATCATCCAAAAAGATAGTTCCAGCATAAGAAGTCTTATTGCGTACTGCTTCATCTATATTTCTATAGCAATTTATACTGGTCATTTTTGCATAAGCATCATTGACTTCTTTAATTTCAGCAGAAGTTAATGTCGGAGCTCCTCCTGTAAATAACGATGCCAAATTAGCGTTTAAGGCAGTTGAAACTGAACGGGTGCTTGGTTCAACATTACCTATAAATTCATCAACCTCATTAGTACAAGAAGACCAACATAGCCCAACGCATGTAAGTAAATACAAAATTTTCTTTTTCATAAGAGATCTGATTTTTAAGGTTATTACAAAACAGGAAGACAGACTGTCACTATTTATAAGCAACTAATCATCCATGTTAATATATTTTCAAATAACAATTTTAGAAAAACAACTTAAATCACTTACAGAAAGGATTAGATTATTTAATACTTTAAAATTTCAAAGGGGATGGAATGGAGTAACAAAATCGGGGTATTCACAAAAACTCAAGGTACAAAACAACAAGCAATACAGAAAACACCATTAGTTTTCATGATATACTTACCGCTCATCAAAAGTGGACCTGGGGAGAATCGAACTCCCGTCCAAACGAGGAAACCATATGCTTTCTACATGCTTATCTTTGCCTAAAATTTTCGAACATAAGCAAGACCAAAGCCACCAACTTATGCCTTATCCTCTAAAGTTTCGTAAGAGTTACGAGGAAAAACTCAAACTATTCCCGATTTTACTGTGCCACTTTATCAAACGCTTCGGAACAAGAGCTTTTGAGTGACATCCCGTTTCCACCACTTTGGCGGAAATAAAGCTAATCTACTGTACTTCGATTAAGCAGCGAGAGCATAATTTTCGTTGCCAGATAAAATTTTGAAAACTGGGATTATAGTGCCAATCAACCACGCACTGCATGCTTACATACCACTTAGCCACGCTGTCAAATCCAGTCAACCCCGTACTGGTAACTCATAAAGAGATTACAAATATACACACACTTCTGTTAATATCCAATTATTTATTCATTTATTTATAGCATTTTAATGAGAACAATGTATCTTTGAAAATAATTTTTCTAATCCTAACAGATCAGACAATATGAACAAAAAATTAATGGTATTGTGTATGAGCAGTATGATACTGGGAGGCTGTATACCCTCTCCCAAGAAACAAACGGAAGCAATTACAGTTGAAGAAAATCCGAATATGATGTATATGTTGGTAGGCAGTTATGCAACTCCGGAGGAAGAAGGTATCAAGGTTTATAACTTTGATGAACAAAATGGCAACTCACAATATATCAGCGGAATAAAAGGAATATCCAACCCATCTTTCCTCATTCCTTCGGCTGATGGAGAAAGAATATATGCTGTAGGGGAGGATTCCGGAAAAAGTTCTCCCGCCAATGCCATCAAATTCGATAAAGAACAAAAGAAACTAACTTTGCTTAATTCTCAACCCACTGACGGCGGTGCACCTTGTTATATAACTCTCAGCCCGTCGGAAAAATTTGTCCTGACAGCAAATTATATAGGAGGTAGCATTACCGTTTTCCCACTAGATAAAGACGGCAAATTAAAATCCGAAACACGCCTTATTTCCTTTACAGGAAATAGTCTTGACAAAGAGAGACAAACACAGCCACATTTACATTGTATAGAATTCACTCCAGACCATAAATATCTACTTGCCAGTGATTTAGGAACAGACCAGATTCATGTATTTCCTGTTAGTGAGAATGTAACTGATGGTGTATCCCATTCCTTGCTGAATGAATCCGAAGAATTTAATATAAAAGTAGAATCAGGATCAGGACCACGCCACATTTGTTTCCATCCGAACCAAAAATTCGCTTATCTGATTAATGAAATCTCAGGAAAAGTTATAGCTTTCTCTTACGACAAAGGAAAATTAAACGCCATACAATATATAGAAGCTGACACAGTGGGTGCCAAAGGTAGCGGAGATATTCACATTTCACCTGATGGAAAATTTCTATATGCATCCAACCGCTTAAAAGCAGACGGTATCGCTATTTTCTCCATAAATCAGGAAGAAGGAACATTAACAAAGACAGGTTATCAGCTGACTGGTATCCATCCACGTAATTTTATTATCAGCCGGAACGGACGATACCTGTTAGTGGCCTGCAGAGACAGCAACTCCATACAAGTATTTGAAAGAGATTCCCAAACAGGACTACTGAAAGACACAGGCAAAACAATAAAAACCAATAAACCTGTATGCCTGAAGTTTACCTTTTAAACAGGGAACATTGTTTTTAATAAAATAAACTGCTGCTTTCGTTGTATGTATTGGAAACAGCAGTTTATTTTATCAAAAACAAAACGAATCTTTATACATAAGTTTCCAAGAACTTAACATGACCTTCCACAGTCACTTTCACCTCTTTTGTTGTGGCAGGGAAAAGGATAGATTCACCGGCTTGCAATTCCAATGAGTTACCATCCCCATCAGTTACCGTACATGTACCTTCCATGCAAATATAAATTACAAACGAATCAAGTTCACTATAATCTATCGTCATATTTTCAGTCAAATCATAAACAGAAGTAGTGAAATACGGACAGGTAACCAACTCGACAGATTCATTCTGTTTCGGAGTATAATGAGTACGATAATCCTCTTCTACAGAATAATCTATGGCATCTTTTGACAATTCTGTATGCAACTCACGAGTATTGCCATTTTTATCCTTACGATTGAAATCATAAATTCGATAAGTCACATTCGAGGTCTGCTGAATCTCAGCAATAAAGCATCCGGCTCCAATACTATGGATACGTCCTGCAGGCAAGAAAAACACATCACCCGGTTGTACGGCATAATCAGCCAATGCATCACAAATAGTATTATCAGCAATCATTGCAGCATATTCATCGGGAGTAATTTTTTTACTTAATCCCGAACGCAGATGTGCTTTCCCCCCGGCATTGTCAATAACATACCACATTTCGGTCTTGCCCATCGAATTATGACGCTTCTTTGCCAGTTCATCATCCGGATGCACTTGTATAGAGAGGTCGTCACAAGCATCAATGAATTTGATCAACAAGGGAAAATTATCGCCAAAACGCTGATAATTACTTTCTCCTACCAAAGAACCTTTATATTCTTTTACCAACTGGCTCAAATTTTTGCCGGCTTGAGTTCCATTAGCAACAACAGACTCATCGCCTGGGACATTAGAAATTTCCCAACTTTCGCCAACCTGAGGCTGTTCAATATTCAGATGTTTGAACGGAATAATCTTTTCTCCACCCCAAATGGTGGATTTCAGAATGGGGTTAAATTTAAATGGATACATAGGTGTATTAATTAATAGTTTCTAGGTTTGGATACAAAAATAAGGGAATTCTATGACTTTACCGCATAGAATCCCCTAAAATTAACAGCTATGTGTGTATATTCAAAGGTGTATTAGTAGTCTGTATTATTAGGATCGAAATTAGTCCAGCCATCCAACCAATTATCATCTGTTCCAAACGCTCCGATATATTCTACTGTCTCAAAACCGCTGCTCAACAGTGCGTCATTAAATGAAGCGGCTGTCAACACAGGGCTATCTGCATCCGGCATATAATTAACACCGATATTACGCCCGTCCTTGAATTTCAACTCATTGACATCAGTCAATACTTTATTTCCTTTCTGAGTCTTGAAAAAAGTAGAAGAATAAGACTCTTGTCCAGCATCAATGATTTGCTTGTTCACGGCATCATAAAGCACATCATCATATACTTTGTTAGCATCAGAACCGACCACCGTCATACCTGCAAACCAAATATTCTCCAACTTTATGTTTCCTGCCTTCGCCATCTCAACTGTATTACCTTTCTCACCATCAATAATTAAACCGACAGGATACCCTACAGCTACTGAATTAAAGCAATTCAAACGACTGGAACGCCGGATCTGCATAGCAGACTGAAACTTACCTAAAGCTGAACCATTATTAGGATTGAAGCTACCGCCCGTAATATAGCTCTCATTATTAACAAAGTTGGCATCACGCCCCAACGGTCCGATAAAAGTGACATTACTAAATACGGCTGTCGTATAGGGTTCTATCAATGAGGCGTCTCCACAATTATCCGACTCAAAACCATTAGACTGAGAAGTATCTGCGATTCTCGGATCACGGATTGAAAGACAATATTGGACCTTACCGGAGAAGCCATTATCTGTATCAAACTCATCGTCCCATCCATTATAAGCCACTAGATATTTACAATTTACATTACCTCCAAACCATTCGTAAGAGTCGTCATTGGAATATGAAACCTGTAAATGATCAATGGTAGTTCCACTACCTACAGATCCAAAAGTTATACCATTAATTTCCTTATCTTTTTGAAAAGGATAACCAGCAAATTCCACACGTACATATCTCAATATACCTGAATTGTCAGCATCATCATTTCCTCCATGTTTAGTACGTGGACCTCCTTCAATCTGCTGGTTCAACACTCCCTGATTATTCTTGGCATTACCACAAATAATCAATCCCCCCCAATCTCCCGGTTTACGCTGGCCTTTAGGCTGTTCAGAGGTAAAAACAATCGGAGCGTCTTTAGTACCCTCGGCTATTAGTTTGCCGCCCGGTTCTACAATCAAGGCAGCCTGTGTATCTTTATCCCCTTTGATAACAGTCCCCGGTTCGATGGTCAATACCGACCCAGTTCCCACATAAATCCATCCTTTCATCAGGTAAGTTCCTTTGGACAAAGTCTGTGTACCCTTAAAAATAAACTCCTGATCTCCATTTCCTATCACGGTACCTTTGGCATTCTCTGTTTTATCATCATCAAATAACAAGTGGTCACATGTTTTAATAGCCCCCTCAGCCCCCCATACATAAGGAGCTTCGGCATTTCCACCGTTGCCATTACCGTTTCCTGTATCAGTTTCCGGATCATCACTGCTACAAGCAACCATTCCCCCCAGCATTATTGCTGAGAATACGTAAATCATAAACTTGTCAGTTCTCATTTCCATTTGTTTATTGGTTAATAATGAAAGATTCATTCTATTTTAAAACGTATAGTTAATGTTCAAATTGAAATTACGCCCTGATTTGTATTGACGAGTAATTTGCTCCACTTTTCCATGTCTAGTTTCTTCAAATTGCTTGAAAGAAACTTTCTCCGCCAACAAATCGCGTACAGCAACCTTTATTTCCAGATTACCAATTTTTTTCGAAACACTTAAATCTACTGCATTACGGGGCATTTCATAAGAATCGGGTACTCTGACTTCATTGTCTGCGGTTCCCAAACTACGGCCTACACCAATAATACGTTTACCGATACGGTTATAAAGCAATGCAGCATTCCATCCGCTATCGGCATGTTGATAGAAGAAACCGGCATTAATCAAATATGGAGATTGACCTTGCATCGGACGGTCCTTCTCTTTGGCTCCCGGCTCAAATTTCACTTTACTTTTAATTAAAGCCCCGTTCAGACTAAGACTAAAATTACGCATACCTATAAAATCCAGATTTTTGCGTATATCCACTTCTACTCCATAATTATCCGCTCCTTTGGCATTGACATACGAATAGATAAGGTCTGTACCTCCGGATACAGTATAAGTCCATTCAATAGGATTCTTAAACCTTTTATAGAAAAGAGAAACAGAAATCAGCTCTCCACTGCTGGGATAAAACTCATAACCAAAATCTAAATTATCAATATAAGCAGGCTTTAAATTATAATTACCTTGTACATTGCTGGCAAGATCAAAATCATAATATACAGAAGAAGAAACCTCCCGAAATTCCGGACGATTCACAGTACGTCCATAAGATAAACGGAACTGATGCTTATCATTCAAACGATAAGCCGCATTTACAGACGGGAAAAAGTCATCATACGTGTAAAACACACTAGTGGGGCTTTCCTCGTTTTTCTGTGTATGGCTAACCAACTCCATTCTATTATATTCAAAACGAACTCCTGCGTATACATTCAATTTGCCCAACGGAAGATTACCCCCTACATAACCAGCACTCAAGAGATTATTGCCTTCGTAATTATTGCGCCAATCCACTTGTTCCAATAAATAAAGTCCATTCTCCCCATAATTCTTCTCTTGTAATAATTCATTAGGGACATTCATTACTTTATAAGCACCCGGCAAACCATTTTTCCAACTATAGATAAAAAAACGGGTATTATATTCACGAGCACGATGCTCCGTGTAAGCTCCAACCTTCAGGCTAGGAGTAAAAATCCCGAAAGAGAAATCGTGCTGATAATTGATGTTAGCCGACAAAATATGTTCATCCAATCGGGAAAACTCCCGATTAATCTCATTCAAGTTCTCTACTTCCAACTGATTGGTCTCCTCATTGAGTACGGTAGTATATCGACGGCGGTCCGGCATATTCCGATTGGCATAAGAATATCCAGCACTCCAATCCAACTTATCGGTATTACCCAATGTATGCTTCCCCGTAAATTGACCATTATAAGTGGTACGACTCTGATAATAATATTCCGCACTCTCTTCATAATCACTTTGTGCATCTGTTCCCTTACGGTAAGTATAGCGGTCTTTCCCTAAAAATATTCTTAAACTCATAGCGACTGTTACCACTGGCAGGTATATAAGTAAAATTCAGCATAGTTCCTATACGAACACTATGATTATATTGGTCATCTATACTTTTACGTAAATAATTAGAACAATCGTGAGTCATATCATAAGCACCAAACAAATTGTTATCCATATCCAGATATGTCCTATAGCTATTGCTATAGTTCACTGTTCCTAATATAGCCAAAGTACGTCCGCTACTATCCACCCAGCGACGGCTGAAATTCATATTCAGGCTAAGATCTGCCAAGGGCCTACGATCTTTAACGGTCCAGTCATTATTTAACCCATTATTTAATAAATCATAGCCATTGTTCATCGGACTAAGCACAGCATTGATTCCACCTTTCAAGCTACGAAAGCCATTATCGAAACCTAGAAAATCTGTGCCACTTCCTTTATTATACAGAAACTTTTTAAAATGAGTCTGATCATTTAAACTAGTTCCAACCGAAATAGTAAACAGATTACTGCTAGGAACATCTTTGGTATTCACTAAAATAAAACCACCACTGAAATCAGCCGGATATTCCGGTGCAGGCGATTTCACTACCAACATATTATCCAACTGCGACGATGGAATAATATCGAAAGAGAAAGCACGCGCATCGGCTTCAGAACTAGGTACGGCACTATTATTAATCCACACATTATTATACCGTTGTGAAAGCCCACGTACCATAACGAATTTCTCCTCAATTATACTGATACCCGGTACACGGCGAATCACTTCCGAAGCATCTTTATCTTGCGTCTTGGTAATCTGCTGGGCAGAAACTCCCGTTTGCATAACCAAGCTAGTACGTTGTTGGGTAATAATAGCATTCTCCGTATTCTTTTTAGCATCCGCTACAACCACAACTTCTCCTAATTGTTGATTATCCTGTTCTAGTTCTACTTTTATTTCGAACATGCCGTTTATTGTAACCTCAACAGTCTGTGTACAATAAGACACATAAGATATAATAAGCTTGTACGTTCCATTTCTTAATCCCGCAAGTTCGAAATTACCATCCACATCAGTAATAGTTCCTGTATTTGTACCACTTAACTGTACAGCAGCACCAATAAGTGGCTCTTTAGTCGCTTTATCTGTTACAGTTCCTCTCAAAGCAGCCGCCTGTACAGTCAATACCAACATCAAGAGAATTATCATAAGGCTAATGCCTTTCATCTGAGCTTTCATCATACTTTTACCTTGTTATTTTTCCGATGGCAAAGATCAGATAAAAGCATTACATGTATAATACATCTGCATGATACTCCTTTTGCGTATTTATTTCAATGACGTTTCATTGCATTTTGTTGAAAAAGCTCCTACCTTTACAAATAAATTGTAAAATAGAAAAAGAATATGAGAAGTTTTGCATCTGACAATAATTCAAGTGTACATCCCCGCATCATGGAAGCGTTAATGAAGGCCAATAACGGACATGCACTTGGCTATGGAGATGATCCATGGACAGAAGAAGCCGCCCACAAAGTGAAAGAACAATTTTCACGTCCATGTGAAGCACTGTTTGTTTTTAATGGCACAGGCAGTAATACTATGGCGCTGCAAATAATGACCCGTCCTTACCATATTATCTTCTGTGCCGACACAGCTCACATTGCTGTAGATGAATGTGGTGCCCCCAGTAAAGCGACTGGCTGTTTCATGCGCACAATTCCTACTCCGGATGGCAAACTGACTCCGGAATTACTAAAACCATTTATGGTTAACTTTGGTATAGAACACCATTCTCAGCCCGGAGCAATTTACCTAAGTCAATGTAGTGAATTAGGAACAATTTATAAACCAGAAGAAATATGCACATTGACAGAATTTGCACACCGGCATGGACTGTTTGTGCATATGGATGGTGCCC
>ENA-OPEU01000177-OPEU01000177.1-human-gut-metagenome-genome-assembly--contig:-NODE-177-length-10943-cov-1.808137_pt1 | contig 10943 bp, 6 predicted proteins | sample MGYA00241639_ERZ501541 | MGnify/ENA primary metagenome ERZ501541 (study PRJEB25962, sample SAMEA2042428) | human gut metagenome | biome: human gut; feature: human-associated habitat; material: faeces...
ACGAAATCCAGAGGCGTTTCACCGGGCATCGGGCACCGGCCTTCTGCATGACCCAACGTTGTATCAGCTCCCCCTCCTGTCCGGCATCGCCGCAGTTGATGATCATGTCGGCAGCCTGCATCAGTCGCTCAATCACCCGGAACTGTTCTTCGATGCCCTTGTCGCTTTTCAGCTTGATGCCGAAGCGGGGAGGAATCATAGGTAATGAAGAAAGGCTCCACGCTTTCCAGAGCGGAGTATATTCGTGCGGTTCTTTCAGCTCGCAAAGATGACCGAAAGTCCAAGTGACCTGGTAGCCGTTGCCTTCCCAATAATTACGGTGGTCTTGCGTGGCGCCCAGCACTTTGGCAATGTCTTTACCCACACTGGGTTTCTCTGCGATACATACAATCATGCGTTTCTCTTCTTCATTATAGCGGGACAAAGATAGTGTTTTTTGCCGGAAAAATGCAGGGAAAGCCTTTCGATTTGCAAGTGGATACAAGGATGTCTGGGGATTGGGATTGTATTTTTGCGGTTGTTTTATAGTTAAAAAACGCCCGAAGCCTCTTCTTTTCTTTCTTTTTTATTATTTTTGCATTGTTTTAATGTAAAAAAGTGTGTCTATGAGAAAATCTACTTCTATTTTTAAGGTAGTTTTGATTGCCTTGTTTTCTGTTTCATTGGGTGTGGAAATGGTTTCGGCTGCCGGTTTCCCTTCGGTTAAGGATTTGTATGGCCGCTATAAATTTAGTGGAGAATGCTCTTATGTTGACATGGTTTCTGGAGCGGCGGGCGAGGCTCCGGTTCCTGCTACAACGGATTATAATATGGCCGTGTTGCCGGGCGAATCAGAGAATGAAGTGAAGGTGCTCGGTTTCTTCGGTTATGGCGGTGGTGTGACGTTGACCTATAATCAGGAAGATGGAACGTTGAAGGGAGAAACGCCAACCGCAGTGTTTATAATGGGAATGAATTTAATGGTTGTAGCGGATGCGGCATCTACAGGAGGGACTGTTGTCTTTAATTATCAGGTGGCGGAGAAAGACGGCAAAATACAGATTACGGCGCAGAATGCATTGGAAGATGTCACTATTATGGATATGGAGAACGGTATTATGGGGATGCTTTCTTACGCTTCTGCATATACCATGACCAAGGAGGAAGTCTCCTATAATCTTAGTGACGTGATTGGGGAGTACGATTTCGCGTCGACGAGAGTCGATAATAATTTGTTGGCTGATGCGTCTGAAAATTTTAAGCTGAAAATTACGGGAAATACCTCGGAAACGGTTTCTTCCGGTGTGAGCTTAGGGAATTGGTTCGGGGTGGAAAACACGGATGTGACCGCTGAGTTCTATGCCGATGGTGGCATATTGGTATTGCCGCATGATATGAAACTGGCCAATGGCATGTGTTTCGGGCAGCAACCGACTGAGGAAGGTGGGTATAATCCCAACGAAGCTCCGTTCTTTTTTGTGGAAAAAGACAAGTTGGTGACTCCGGGCTATTTGGTATTAGACAACGGATTCGATGAGGTAATGGAAATGCCATTGCAAATGGCAGTCATAGGCGGGGAGGCCGTGAAGACAGGAAGTGGCATTAGCAGCCGTTGTATCAAGGATGTCAAAATTTATAGTTCAGACGGCTCGATTCGCGTAGAAGGGTTGGAAAGTGCCGAAATCAGTGTGTTTGACGCACAGGGTATGTTGGTGTCGTCTGTGCACGGAGCTACGGCTGCATTCGGCGGTCTGAAGTCTGGGCTGTATTTGGTAAAAGTCGGCAGTCAGACAGCGAAAGTTGTAGTGAAATAACCTGAAGATATATATGTAAAATGAAGGGAACCGGGTCTTGTGGGACTTCTTTCTCTTCGTTTTATTTTTCTTTTTCCAAAGTGTTGGAGAAAGGGAATATAAAATGGTTGGCAGGAGTAATAATGTCCTGCTTTTTATATATAACGAAAGAAGTATGAAAATAAACTTGAGAATCGTATTTTTCCGTTTAAAGGCTTGCGGTGCCGGGTTTGCCCTTTTCGTTTTTGTTATGGCGCTTTCATCGGTCTCTGCGCTTTATGCACAGAACGGTACAGGTGTCGGAGGGGCGGTTCGTGCTGAAACAGTCGGAAGTCCGGAGAAAATGACGGTAAAAGGAGTTGTGGTGGACAAGGAGACTGGAGAGACCATGATTGGAGTTTCCATTCGCGTGTTGGGTACGGACGTGATTACGGTGACGGATATAGACGGTGCTTATTCATTAACTTTGCCCAAAGGACGTTATAAAGTGGTTTTCACTTATATCGGCTACGAAAAGTTAGAGCGGGAATTGGACGCGTCCCATACGGAAAGTTTTAAGAAGGTTGTGATGGCTCCGGCATCGAAAACCATGAATGAAGTGGTGGTGACGGGAATATACCAACGTAAGAAGGAAAGCTTTACGGGGTCGGCTGCTACTTTCGAGGGACCGGAATTGAAAAAAATCGGGGTACAGAATGTCTTGCAGAGTTTGAAAACCCTCGATCCATCTTTCAAAATCGCGGACAACATCCAGTTTGGTTCAGATCCCAACCGCATGCCGGACATCGAAATCCGCGGCAAGAGCAGCATCATGGGGTTGAAAGAGGAATATGGTACGGATCCGAATCAGCCCTTGTTCATACTGGACGGATTTGAAACCGATTTGCAGACGGTCTCGGATTTGAACATGAACCGCGTGGCTTCCGTTACGATATTGAAGGCTACGGCTATTTATGGTTCGAAAGCGGCCAATGGTGTTGTGGTCATCGAGACGGTGAAGCCGGAGAAGGGACGGTTGCGCTTGAGTTATAAAGGCGACTTCTCCCTGACAAAGGCCGACTTGACGGATTATAACCTGATGAATGCCAGCGAAAAGATAAAGTTCGAAGAATTGGCCGGGTTATATACTGATTTGACGAACGACCCGTTAAACCAACTGAGGTTGGACAACCTGAGGAACGAACGCTTGAAAGAAGTGGCACGTGGAGTGGATACTTATTGGTTGAGTGAGCCGTTGCGTACCGGTTTCGTGCAAAAACATAACGTTTATGCCGAGGGCGGAGAAGAGAAAATCAGGTATGGCTTAGGGCTGACTTACGGGAATACGGAAGGCGTGATGAAGGAGTCGAGCCGCCAGACCCTATCCGGTAATCTGGATTTGATTTATCGTACCGGGAAGTTCCAGTTCAGTAATAAACTGACGATTGATTATCTGGAAACGTCCGACCCTGTGGTCTCGTTCTCCGAATATGCTTTGGCTAATCCCTATTACCGCAAGTACAATGCCGATGGCGGAGTAGACAAGTATTTGTATGTTCCGGAGAATGACGACGAGGCTCCTGTTCCGAATCCGCTTTGGAATGCCCGTCTGAGCAATTATGACCGTGGGGATGAATTTGGCTTTACGAATAACTTCATTGCGGAATGGTTTGCCACGACGGATTTGCGTGCCCGTGCCAAGTTCGGAGTGACGAAAACTACGGCCACAGCCGAAACGCGTTTGTCTCCGTTGCATACGGATTTCGACAGTATGAGCGATACGGAGAAAGGCTCATACGAACATTCCACTACTGCTGTTACGAAGTATGAAGGGGACCTGTCCGTGACTTACGGCAAGCTGTTCCGGGAAGTTCACATGCTCAATCTTGTCGGCGGGTTTAATTTTTCCAATACGGAGTCTACCCGTAACGGTTATAAGGCAATAGGCTTCACCGAAGACCAGTTCGGTGCACCTTCTTTTGCCAATGGCTATCCGGATGGTGGAAAACCGTCATATTCCGAAAGCACCACGCGTGCGGCCAGTTTCTATTTGAATGGTGGATACGCGTATGACAACCGTTATTTGCTCGACGTTAACTATCGGCGCGACGGGGCTTCCATGTTCGGGTCGAGCCACCGTTTCCGCGATACGTGGTCGGTGGGTATAGGTTGGAACATTCACAAGGAAAAGTTTATGAGCGGCACGGACCTGTTCCAACTGCTCAAGTTGCGTGCGTCTGTCGGCAATCCCGGTAATCAGAACTTTTCCGCTTATCAGGCTTTCACGACTTATCAATTCAATGGATGGATGACCAATGTGTTCGGTGCGGGTGTTTTGATATCGGCTTTGGGAAATTCCGACCTTCAGTGGCAGAACACTTTGAATTATACGGTAGGGACGGATATAGCCATGTTCGACAATCGTTTGAATGTAACTGTGGATGTCTTCCGCAAAATTACAGACCCGCTGTTGGCTGTCATTACGACACCGGGTTCGGTAGGCGTAAAGAGCGTAGCGATGAATGCCGGCCAGCAAAATACGAACGGACTGGAGGCTACGTTGCGTGTGTCTCCTATTCATAACGTGGAGAAGGGGATACAATGGACCGTCAGCTTGAATGCGCGGACGTATAAATCGGAGTACGCTAATATAGGCAATTCTTTGAGTGCCTTGAACAAAGCCGGACAGGCTTCGGTGACGGGGACGACGCGTTATTACGATGGGGGAAGCCCGACGGCTATTTGGGCTGTCCGTTCGGCAGGTATTGACCCAGCTACGGGTAAAGAGCTTTTTATTAAGAAAGACGGTAGTTATTCGTTCGATTATGATGTGAATGACGAAGTGGTCGTCGGTGACACGCAGCCCAAATTGGAAGGGGTCTTGGGAACGACCTTTTATTACAAGGGCTTTTCGTTCGGAGCTTATTTCCGTTACCAACTCGGGGGGCAGATATTCAATTCAGACTTATATAATAAGGTGGAGAATATCGATTTGAGTGACATAAACTACAATCAGGACCGGCGTGCGCTGTATGACCGTTGGTCCGTTCCAGGTCAGGAAGCGCAGTTTAAGGGTATCTCCTTAGTGCAGAAAACGGACAAGTCTTCCCGTTTCGTAATGGATGAGAATACGTTTGCCGGAGAGTCCTTCAATGTAGGATATGAATTCACGCAACCTTTCATTAAAAAGGTCGGTCTGTCGTCGTTGACCCTTCAGGCTAACATGAACGACATCTTCCGGGTGTCTACCGTAAAAGCGGAACGGGGTATTGATTATCCTTTTGCGCGAACTGTGTCATTTTCTGTTTCAGCCGTATTCTAAAGCTATAGAAATTATGAAAATATTAAAATATATCATATTGTCTTTTTCCGGCTTGTTTTTCACGGCCGGATGTAGTGACTGGCTTGAAGTGAAGCCCTACGACACCATGGCCGAAGGTGATTTGTTAAGTACCGAAGAAGGTTTCAAGAAATTGCTTAACGGAGTGTATATTGATTTGAACAAGGACGAGCTGTACGGCCAGACGCTTACCGTGGAAATGGTGGAGATTATGGGAGGGTCTTATCTGATTGGTACCGATCCATTGACTTGGGGCGATTATATTGATTTGAACAACCGGAACTTCACTACCGAGTATTGGCGTACGAGACTCGACAATACGTGGGACAAGGCGTATGCATTGATTCGTAATTGCAATACGATATTGGAACAGATGGAGAGTCGTAAGTCGGTCTTTACAGGCAACAATTATAATTTGATTCGGGGAGAAGCGTTGGCGTTAAGGGCTTTGCTGCATTTCGACATGTTCCGTCTGTTCGGTCCCGTGTATAAGCTGAACCCGACGAAGACCAGTATTCCCTATGAGACATCCACTACCTTGCAGGTGCAGGAACTGTTACCGGGGAATGAAGTGATGCGCCATGTCATAGAGGACTTGTCTGAAGCGGAAAAACTGTTGGCCGATGACCCGATTATCACGACGACGGACCATTTGGTCAATCATGCGACGACGGGGGGAAGCAATTTCTTGGAGTACCGTACGTTGAGGCTTAATTATTATGCCGTACAGGCGTTGTTGGCGCGGGCATATCACTATATATCCAGTTACAAGGATGAGCATCAGGAGGACTATAAAGCCAAGGCTAAAAGCTATGCCGAAGGGATTATTAATATTGCCCCGCAGCATTTCCCGTTTGTGAATAAAGCGGACGTGTTAGGGACACCGGAGAATGTGGATCGCATTTTTGCTACGGAAGTGATTTTCGGTCTGACGAATGTGAACCGTAATCTGATGTTCAAGAACAACAACGATCCGGATCGAAGCCCGAAGCCGGTGCTCAGGATGGATCCGGCTCTTCTGGAGATGCCTTATTTCGGCGGCGGAGCGGACTACGGCGGGTCTACTGACGACTATCGTTACATTGCCAACTGGAAAAAGAGCGGAAATGATTACTATTTCTATAAGTATGCGGACATTACCGAAGTGGGGAAGATAGAGAACACCATCGTTCCGATGATACGGTTGGGAGAAATGTATCTGATTATTGCAGACCTTTACGACGAGGTGAGCGAACGCCCTCTTATGGGCAATTGGGTGAATAAGTTACGGGAACACCGTGGAGTAGAGAAAATGGATGAATCTAAATATGCTCCGCGTGTCTTGGGATACGAGGTCGTGAGAGAGCTGTATGGGGAGGGACAAATCTTTTTCTATCATAAGCGGAACTATTCACCGGTATTGATTACTTTTGATCCTATTACGGAATTCATCCCGGTTTCGGAGAAATTTTTTGTAGTTCCTTTACCGGATACGGAATCAGACAACAGACAATAAACAGGTTATGATGAAGAATTTAAAAATATGGTTTCCGATGTGCCTTGCGCTTTGCTTGTGGAGTGCATGCGATGAACGTACGCCGGATTTGTATAGTGCTCCCGACGGAATTTACTTTAATAACCGGACTTCGGGGAGTGTGTTGGTAGATACGACGACTTTGACTTTCGTTTATGGGCCGGACGAAACGATGTATCTCGACGTACCGGTAGTCATACAGACCATTGGAAGGCAGGCTGATATCGATCGTCCGGTCAATCTCAAGGTCTGGTCGGACAATGCCGAGGAGGGGGTGGATTATGAGTTGCTGACACCGGCGGTGGTACCGGCTCATACCTCCATGTTTTCCTATGTGGTTCGTTTGAAACGTACGGAAGCCATTAAAACGGAATTGAAGTCCATTTATCTGGAACTATCGGCTAACGAGTTTTTCACGACGTTTCTGAAGAAGGATTCTACGGGAAGCGAGGAACGTCCTTACACCGAGATGTTGAAGTTCCGGATAGATTTTTCCGATTTCTATTCTACTCCTCCGGCCGGATGGCTTCCTGAGTATGTCGGCGAGTTTTCAGAACGTAAGTTACGTCTGATGTGGAAACTGTTCGACGATGTGGTGGACCGTGCCGACTATAATGTAAAGGGAGCTATTCCTTTCAATAAATGGGTGTACATGCAACGGGAAATAGATACCTACATGACGATGCAATTGTATATATTGTTGGGATACGAACAAGGAACGGTGGATGTAGACGCATTGGTGGACCCGACGGCTGAAGGGAATGACCGCCAGTTACTGGATTTTACTCCTATAACCTCTGATAACTAATATGGAATGATATGGAAAGAATGAAATATATCCGTTTGTTATGGTTGCTGTTGCCATTCTTATGGCAAAGCTGTGCGGAAGATAAGGGGAATTACGATTACAAGGATTTGAACGATTTGAATATTTCGTTCGATGATGTTTATTCTGCCATTTCCCGTGAGCCTTTCGTCATAAAGCCGGAGGTGACAGCAAAAGAGTTCGCACCGGACGCTTATACTTATGAATGGAAGGCGTACGACCAGGCCGGGAGCCAGGAACCGGTTGTGTTGGGTACGGCTTTGAATTTGGATATGGAATTGACTCTTGCACAGGGCAACTATCAGTTGGTACTGACCATTAGGGAGAAGGCGTCGGGGCTGTATTATCAAAAGTCGGCCACGTTGAACGTGGATACGCCGCTTTCGTTGGGGTGGTTGATATTGTGCTCCGACAACGGGCGTGTGCGTCTGGACATGGTGTCGCACATTAAGGAAACGGATAATGTGTATTATGATTTGTTGAAAGGGACGGAGTTGGAGGATTGGCTACAACCTTACCAGCTGGTTTGCGACCCTGGGATGCAAGAGCCTTTCTATTTGGTGGCCGGTAGTGGGACTACGCGTTTGAGCAATAACGATTTTCAATGGAACGACTCCTATATGATAGGTTATGAGTTCGGTAACGGAATGTATACCGGTACGGTACGTTGCTTGGCTTCTCACAGGCCAGGCAAGTTGTTTGTCGATATTGCGGGACGTGTGTATTATTGTAATACTTTGTCCGGCGACGGGTTGTTCGGTTCCGTCCGAGCCAATGGTTTTTATGTAGAGCCGGCAGTCGGTTATAATGCCAAAGGGACTCCTTTTATTCCGGCTTTTATGATGTGGGACAAGAATAACCGCCGTTTTGTGGTCTGTGCTTCGGAGTTCGCGTCTATCGGATTGGATAATGTGAGAGACGTGCCGATGGATGAATTGGCCGCCGACGGTTTCCCTACGGTGAATGAAGAGCTTTTCGCATGGCCGAAAAGAGCAGACCGGATGGACTTTATCTGTATGGAGAATACCCGCTACGACCGTAATCAGGACGGTAACGGGATGACATATGCCGTTTTGGGTAAAGACAACCAACGTTTCTTGTATGGCATCATTCTCAATGAACTTTACTCTTTTGCCGAAGCCAAATACGGTTATGCCTATGAGAAAGCTTATTATGTGGATTTGTCTGCTTGTACCGACATTGCCGGGGCCACACACTTTGCGTTCAGTTCCCTGAAGACATTTATGTATTATGCCGTGGGTAGAAAGGTCTATCGCGTGAATTTTTCCAATGCGGCTCCGGCGGCAGAATTACAGTTCGAATTGCCAGAAGAAGAAGAAATTACCTGTTTGAAATTCTATCTGTGGGAACAAGAAGACACAGACAACCGTTCTTACGACCTGATTGTAGGCAGCAAGAAAAATGATACGGGCGAGGGTACATTGCGTATTTATGACGGATTCACGAATGAAGGCAATTTCCAGAATGCCGTTCCGGTGGAACGATACTCCGGTTTTGCAGATATTGTGGACGTGATTTACCGCGAGAAAGTAATTTATCAACAATAATTAATAATGAATGAGATGATGAAAAATAATATGTGGTTTAAGACAGCCTTTTTAACGTTTGTCTTTTGTGCTTTGGGGTTCGTAGAGAGTCGGGCCGATATTCAGTTGACAGTCGATGTGGCAAATAAGACGGCTTCGACAGTTGTTGTGGTGTATCAGACTACGATCGTAGAGATTCCGTTGGACGACAACGGGCACGGTAGCCATACCTTTCAGCATATAGGTGCCGTACATGCCAGTCTGTTTTATGGAATGGACAGCAAAAATATTTTTTTGGAAGACGGAGAGCGTATCCATATCTCCTTCGACGGGGCTGATTTCAAGGGAACCGTAAAATTTGAAGCGGATGGAGGCAAAGAGAAAATCTTTAAGTATCTGAATCAGGTGACCCTGTTGGATGTCCCGCAAGAGAAGATGGCCCTGCCGTTTGATGAGTACGCCGCGTTGGTGGACAAGAAAGAAGAGTCCATGATGCGTATATTGAAGGCATGGAAGTTGGACGAAGTCAGTCCGCGTTTCGTTGCCGTCGAAACCGGCCGCATCCGTTATGCCTATGCTTCTTCGCTGATGATGTACGCTGTGGGGCATCCTTTTGTGGCTCAGGATACCACTTACCGCCCGGACGAAGCCTATTACGATACGCTTAAAAAGTATGCTGTGGCAGACGAAAACCTGGTAGAACTGAAAGAGTATCGTGAGTATATGAAGGAGATAGCCCGAATGTTCGGCTGCAAGAAAGAAGAAGCAAAGACACCATACGACCGTACTATTTGCATGATGAACTATATTGCCGACCATATCGAGGATGACAAAGTGAAACAGGCACTGTTGAACGTGTTGGCTATCGAGCAAGTGGAACAGTACGGCATCAGCAATATAGATGAATTGCTGAATCTGCACGGCACTTACGTGACCGATCCCGTACTGCAGGCTGCCTTCAAAGAAAAATATGATGCTTGGGATTTGGCCCGTCCGGGTAACCCTTCCCCCGATTTCCGGGCATGGGATGTGGACGGGAAGTCATACACTGTGGCTGATTTCAGGGGAAAATATGTGTACATCGACCTTTGGGCGACGTGGTGCGGTCCGTGTCGCCGTGAGATGCCTTTCCTCAAGCAGTTGGAAGAAGAATACAAAGGGCGCAATATCACCTTCCTGAGCCTTTCTACGGATGCACGTAAGGCTGATTGGTTGAAGATGGTGAAAAGTCATCCGATGACGGGAATGCAGTTGTTTTTGGGTACGGGAAGCCGTTTCCAGACGGCATACAAGGCCGACGGTATTCCCCATTTCATCCTGCTCGATCCCGAGGGGAAGATTGTGAATGCCAATATGTTGCGTCCTTCTTCGCCCGACATTCGCAGTTACTTGGACCGTCAACCCGGTCTGTAAAGGAAGTGATATGAGGATAAAAGGAGCTTTCGGGCTCCTTTTTTTGTGGGGACAGGCCTTGTACGGTTACACTCGGAAATATCTTTTTTGTTTTTTTACGGCACGGACGGTTGACGAAGAATGTTATTTTTTTCATCTTTGTACAATTAAATTCCAAGAGCCGTAACTATGAATGTTTCCATTGAAATAGGATTGCTTGTATCCGCCTTTCTGATTTTCTGTAGTATCCTGATGAGCAAGACCGGTTACCGTTTCGGTATCCCTACCCTGTTGATGTTCTTGTTGGCCGGCATGCTGTTCGGCACAGACGGTCTGGGCATACAGTTCGACGATGTGTCGGTGGCCCAACATATCGGTATGGTGGCATTGTGTATCATTCTTTTCACGGGAGGAATGGACACGAAGATGGAGGACATCCGTCCGGTATTGTCGCCGGGGGTCATGTTGGCTACCTCCGGCGTGTTTCTGACTACGCTTTTTTGCGGATTGTTCGTCTATTGGGTTTCCGGCTGGCAACTGCATACGGGCGTCGGTTTCACCCTCATCGGTTCCT
>ENA-OPEU01000191-OPEU01000191.1-human-gut-metagenome-genome-assembly--contig:-NODE-191-length-10602-cov-1.905945_pt1 | contig 10602 bp, 8 predicted proteins | sample MGYA00241639_ERZ501541 | MGnify/ENA primary metagenome ERZ501541 (study PRJEB25962, sample SAMEA2042428) | human gut metagenome | biome: human gut; feature: human-associated habitat; material: faeces...
GAAATATCAGGTGGACACGCAAGAGAATGTGACGGAAGTTGGTCGTACGCAAGGGCAGGCCGTGCTCAATTCCATGAGTTTTGTGGTGAACAACCAATACGGTTTGCCCGAGTGGGGGAATTTTACCGTGAAACGGAATGAGGTGAAGGATGCTGATGAAGTGAAGTTCGTGGAAGGTATCCGCAACGGTGCTCCGGCCAATACATTGAACAAGAACATGTATTGTAAGAAAATCAAGGGCATTTTGTTCGATTCCAAAGGCGTGACGGTGGCATCCCGGAATGGGATGTTCTATATCGTGTCGGCTTCGGATGCGAAAATGTGGTTGGTGCTCGAACCTCAGGGCTTGCCCTCACCGGCAATGGTGATTCCTATCTTAATCAAGCAATAATCAATTTAATTTATCAATAAAAATATGAAGAAACAAACGTTTGTATTATGGGCTTTGACCGGAATGTTGGCTGTTCCGGCTTCGGCTCAAGTGGATTATAAGACCCGTGCCATCGTGGCAGAACCGGAAAATGCCCCGGTGGCAAAGCGTGCTTTGGCGCGGGATGCCGAGGGGGCAGAGTATAGCTATCCGGTCGGTTTGCGTAATCTGGGGATGATTGGTCAGGATGACAATGCCTGTTGTAACTTCCTGTCCTTTAATAAGGTCATTAACCGGGATGCTTATATGTGGGCACCGATGGGGGAAACCGTGTCTTATATCGACAATTCTTCCGTGCAGGCTGTAGACTATCATTGGTTTATTCCCGGTGCGGATGCTACGGAGTTGGAAACACAGGATGCCGATGCGGTTTACAATACGTCCGGTATCTACGATTTCCCGACCATGACGGTGAAGGACGGAGCAGGGCAAACTTATACTTATACGGCACCCGGTAAACTTAAAGTCGGAGGAAAGGGAGAAATTTGTACTTCCAATATGTTGCGATTGGGTACGGATGCCAAAGACCCGGCCACGACGGCTGTAATCGGCCAACGTCCGTTCGGACAAGAAGGAACAGGATATTTAGGAGGAACCAACAGCTTGAATCTGGTGGGGTATGGTAATTTGTTCATGATTGCCCATCCTGAAGCTTCCATTACCAGCGTACGGGCTTATCTGCCGGAAGTGCCCAAACATGAGGAGGGGGCGGAATTGCTGATGCAAATCTGGTATCCATTGACGGGAGAAAACAGCATTCAGTTGATGGGCTTGCCTTTGGAGGCCGTTACGTTATCTATGGATGATATCAAAGAGACAACGGATACGAAACTGAAAAAGGCCGCCGTGGCTGAATTTAAATTGTCCGAACCGTTGAAGATTTCCGATAAGCCTTTCTTCTTGGTGACGATAGAAGGGTTCGGAACGGATCCGTCCAAAGAAAATTTCCGCTTGTACATTGATGTGAAGCCGGTGGAGATGGATGAGTCTATGGCCGGTAACCTGTTGGCACACAATTCATACTGCCGCTTGAAAGGTGAGGATGATTACCTTCGTCCGATTAATTATTACGGCGGTCAGCTTGGCGAGTCTTTCATGATTTGTCCGGTGATAGACACCCATACGGAAGAAGGTGTGGGCATTCAAGGCGTGGAAGCTTTGCAACCGGCACACGCCCAATATAAGGACGGTGTCTTGTCGCTCAGTTCGGAAGGTGCGGAACAAGCCGTGGTGTACAATGTAGGAGGCGAGAAAGTCGTGAACGCTGCGTTGGACGGCGGACAAGCCGATGTGCGTGCCCATTTGGCCAAAGGTATCTATCTGGTACGTTTTATGAAAGGCGGTAAAGTATCCGGTGCAGCCAAATTGTTGTGTAACGAGTAATGTTTATGTTTAATATTAAATTGGAGAGAAAATGAAAAAGTTTACTAAAATGTGGGCGATTGCCGCTTGTGCATTGTTCGCCGGAACGGCGGCGGTAAATGCCGAGGATTATACGTGGAAGTTTGTAACGGCAGGTGATGCGACGACATACGCTATCCGTTCCGACGGGTCGTTATGGTCCTGGGGATGGAACGAGAAGGGGCAGGGCGGAAATGGCGTATCGGAACGTACGGCCACTCCGACGTTGGCAGATGGAAACCGCGTATGGAAAAAGGCCGTTGGCGGGAAAGCATACGGCTTCTTTTTGGCTGAAGATGGTTCTTTGTGGGCGGCTGGAACTCATGAGGGCGGCGTGCAGGGGACAAACGATGGTATCGACCATAAAGTCTTGACACGTATCGGCACGGATAACGATTGGGCCGATATGGCTTGTTCTCGTTTTTGGGGGTATAGTGGTTTTGCTATCAAAACGAATGGTACGTTATGGGCGTGGGGTAAAAATTCGGCCGGGCAACTGGGCATTGGCAATACACAGGCACAGACGGCACCGGTGCAAGTGGGGGCTGATATGGACTGGAAACAGGTTGCTGCCGGTTGTTCATCCGTATTGGCTTTGAAGACCGATGGCTCATTGTGGGGCTGGGGATTCAATATGTATAGTGAATTATTCGGTCATGAAGGTAAACAACTGTCACCGGTCCGTTTGGGTAGCGAGACAGACTGGGAGCAAGTTGTTGTGATAGATTTCCGTGCCTATGCCGTAAAGAAAGATGGTACGTTGTGGGCTTGGGGAGATAATGCCAATAATTTATTAGGATTCAATACTCCGACGGAAGAAGAGACTACAGCGGAAGGTAATCCGGTGGAGGTGGTGACGGTGCCGCAGATAACGGCACCTACGCATGTAACGTCCATTGAAGGTAAGGTTCTTACCATATCCGGTTGTGAGAATACGTTGAGCGTGGCCACAGGAACGGACGGTGTTATTGAGAAAGTCTGGATGTTGGGTTCAAATACAGACGGCGCATTGGGTGATGGAAAAGGTTTGGGCAACGGAAACAAGGACATTCCTTTCGCAAAAGTTCCGGTTCATCCTTCTTTGAAATCCAGTCTGAAATTTGCGGGAATGTCAAGTGGACAGAATTATACGGTAATGCTGACGACGGACGGAGATATTTGGGGTTGGGGATGCAACCGTGGAGGACAATTGGGCGATGAAACCCCGAATGACCAGTTGCAAGTGGCCTATAAACTGAAGCCCATCGTCATTAACTGTCCGCAGGATGAGGTTTCCAGCGTGGGAAGCCTGAAAGACGGTAAAGTGGATGCGGCTGTTTCTTTTGACGGTCAAGTGCTGGCTTTGCAGAGCGACGGGCTGTTGACTTCGGGAAAAATATACGATATGAAGGGTACGGCGGTGATGATTTTGGCTGCTTCCGAAACGTCATGGAATGTCGCCACGTTGTCCCAAGGCGTATATGTGGCTGAATTTATGATAGATGGTGCTCCCGTGACTTATAAGTTCGCGGTGAAATAAAAGCACTGTGAAATCTTTTGTTGATTAAAAATGGAAATACGATGAAAAGATTGACAAAGGGATTCTTATCCTTTATTATGATGACATCTTATGCGCTCGGTATGAGCGCACAAGATGCCACTTTCGTTCCGGCGGACGAGATACCTTCATCGCTAAGGGATGCTGCGTCGTTGAAGTTGACCGGTACGTGGGGGACTTCTGCTTTTGCCGAATTGAAGATGGCATTGGGGACGAATGCTATCGGAGGTTCCAATATGGTGCTGACCCGAGTGGATATGGGAGAAGCCGTGATTGAAGACGGAACTTCTTGGTATGTGAGTGCCGGATTTACTTCGAATGGGGTGTTCAGCAGTTGCAAGGCTCTGAAAGAAGTGGTGATGCCCGTTGCGGAAGAGGCGGCTCATTTGGTTTCTATGGAAAAGGCTTTTGCTAACTGTAATGCTTTAGAGACGGTGGATCTGACGGGTTGCGTGAACGTATCTACATTCAGCAATGCTTTTTATGCTTGTGAGAGCCTGAAAGGGGCTGACCTTTCTACTAATGTAGCAGCGGTGAAAAGTAATGCTTGGGCTTCGGCATTTGAAGCTTGTACGGCTTTGGCACAGGTGAAGTTGCCCGCCGGATTTGTAACTACTTCTAAGGTCTTTTCCGGTTGTGTGGCTTTGCAGGAGATAGATTGGAGTGCATGTACGGCAACCGAAGTGCCGGTCTTCTATGCAGATATGTTGGACGGAGTGGAACTGTCCGGCGTGACTTTGAAATTGAACCATCCGCAGTATGTGCTTTTTAAAGCGGATGAGGGATGGAGTCAGTTGAACCTATTGGATTTGAATCCTGAACCGTCTACGGAATTTACTGTGGATGCGTCCGACATTCCGTCTTCGTTAAAAAAGGCCACGGCCGTGACTCTGACAGGAACATGGGACAGCAACGCTTTTAATCTGCTGTGTATGGCGATGATGGATAATCCTGCTTTCGTTACCAGTGAGAATACGGTGTTGCAAAAAGTGGACATGAGTGCGGCCCGGATTGCAGAAGGTACATCATTGCGTTGGCAAGGCTTGTCTGCGTATGGTATCTTCCGTAACTTCAAGGCTTTGAAGGAAGTGAAGATGCCGGTGGCGGAAGAAGCTGCACACTTTACGGATTTCGGAATGGCATTTCAAAACTGTGACCAGTTGGTTACGATAGACCTGAGCGGTTGTGCCGGACTGGTTTCTCTGGAGAAAGCCTTCCAGGGGTGCACTTCTTTGGAGAAAGTGGATTTGTCCTCTTCTTCCCATCTGGAATCGGTGGATGATGCTTTTGAGTCATGTGAGGCGTTGACCACGGTAATATTGCCGGAGGTTTTCCCCATGGGAAAGAATACTTTTGCTTATTGTTCCGCTTTGAAAGACGTTGATTGGACGGCTTTTGCCGGGACAGAGGTTCCCGAGATGAGCAAAACTTTCTTTATGGGGATTGATGACCTGAAGGCCGTGACGCTCTCGTTGAAATATGAAGCTTATAAGTTGTTCTCGGCCGATGAGGATTGGAGCGAACTGAATCTCTACAACACGGAACCGGAGAAGGTGACGGACTTCGTAGTGGACGCTTCGGATATCCCGTCGAGCCTGAAGAAGGCCGTGACGGTTACGTTGACTGGAGAATGGGATAGCGATGCATTCAATCTGCTTTCTATGGCATTGGGGAATAACGGAGGACTTTTTGTCACGACGAATGCCACATTGGTTACCTTGGATATGAGCCGGATTAAGGTTGCGGAGAATACTCCACTTTGGAGACAGGGACTTAAGGAATATGGTATCTTTAATAACTGTACGGCATTGGAGAAAGTGATAATGCCAACAGCAGAAGAAGCGGGACATTTCACGAAACTGAATAAGGCTTTCGAGGGCTGTACAGCATTGAGGGATATCGACCTGAGCCTCTTGACTGGGGCAACAGACATCGAGGCAGCTTTCAAGGGAACGGCCATAGAGAAAGCAGACCTGAGCTGCTGTACGTCGTTAGGCAGTACGGTGAGTGCGTTTGAAGGCTGTGTAGCCTTACAGGAGGTGATTCTTCCGTCTTGTTTTGTGCCGGCAAATTATACGTTTGCCGACTGTACCGGATTGAAGCTCATTGATTATACGGCTTATACCGATACGCAAGATGCACCGGCTGTTAAAAACAATACGTTTAGCGGTATTGATGATTTGAAGTCGGTCACATTGAAAGTGAATGGGTTGAATCACAACTTATTTGAGACACACAAGATTTGGTCGGAGTTCGATGTGCAGTATGATGCGGACGGTATTCAAAGTGTAGTTGCACCAACAGAAACGTTGGAAGTGTATGCTATAGACGGTCGTTATATCGGTACATACAAATCAACTGAAGATTGGAGTTCCCGTGTTCCGTATGCAGGAATCTATATAGTGAACGGGAAAAAGGTTCTGAAGAAGTAGAGAAATACCCTATCTTGGAGTGTGAAAAAGAGGGCCGGAACCATATTGGACTATCCGGCCCTTTAATATCTTTCTTTCGCCTGAGTAAGAGTATAGAATATTTTTTCAATTATGACTTATGCTTATTTTTTCGTGAAAGGAATCCGATACATTCTTTGAAAGTGGCCGAACCACAAGCCCACATCAGTAAGGTATAGAATAAGGCCGTCAAGACGATTTTCAGGCCGAATAGTAGGTAAATGTTTTCCAGGCCGGATAAAATGAATGATGTAGCCAAGATGGCACAAGTTGCGGTGGCTGCATAAGGAGTCGTGTCGAGCAATGCCTCACTCAGACGTAGGCCGATTTCCCGATGTACGAAAAAGAACCATACGAAAAGCCATAGGATATTGATGGTGGCAAAGGCACAGACCATAGTATGAATACCGTATGGGTAAGTGAAAAACACAGCAGAGAGTTGTACGGTGCCGAATGCCAATGTATTCCATAGTATCAGGTCGGAACGTTCTTTACTGATGACGAGGTTCATACACAAGGCCTGGATGGGAGCGGCAAAAGCACAGACACATAAGATTTGCATCAGGGGGACGCTTTCTATCCATTTGTCGGTGACGGTAATGAGAATCAGCTCTCGTGAGATAAAGGCCAACCCGAATAAAGCGGGAAAGGCTATGAAAGCGGTGAAACGCAGCATCTTCCTGAAAACCCTCTTGTGGCGTTCACGATCGTCGGCCACATTTCTGAGTACGGGTTGTGCGACTTCCAATACGGTGCTTTGTATAAGGTTGGCACCCATGGATGTCCATTTATTGGCTTGATTATAAATACCCACGTTGGTTACGGAATAGAAACGTCCCAGCATGACGGAAAGGATGTTTCCGTTGATGCAGCCGCAGATAGAGGTAGCGAGGAGCTTACTACTGAAACCGAACATTTCTTTCAGTGGTTTGAAAGAGACAGGGAGCGTGGGGGTCCATTTTGAAAAATGCCAAAACAATACGGTGTTGCACACGGTAAAAGCTACTCCTTGTGTTGCCAGTCCCCAATAAGAATAACCTAAGAACGCCATCGTTATGCCGATAAGGCTGGATATGCTGAGGCTGGTAATGGTAATGATTGCTTTTTGTTTGACTTGCAGGGTGCGGAATAGGTAAGCATAATGTGCCGTGCCTAGACTGGCTGTCACGATACCGATGAAACAAAAGCGAGCCAGTGGGGTCAGGGCGGACAGATCATGGTCGATTGCAAAATCTGATTTTTGATAGAACGCCGTAATGAAAGGAGCCAGAAAAAACAACAAAGCGTAAAGGATGGCTGCCGAACCTACATTGAACCAAAATACGGCGTTGTAATCTTCGTGGCGCACTTCTTTCCGATTGGCTAATGCCATACGGAAACCGCTGTCTTGTATGGTATTGGCTATGAGAATGAATACCTGTAATACTCCTACCATACCGTAATCGGAAGGAGAAAGCAATCGGGCCAAAAAGATGCCGAATAAAGTGCCGAGGATGAGTTGTGCACCGTTGCCGATGCTGCCCCACATCAGCCCTTTGGCGGTTTTTTCTTTCAGGGAATTTTCTGCCATTTGCCAGTTGGAATATTATGGTTTTATTTTGGTTTTCAATACGGACAGCATGTCTTTGGCTTTTTTTTGTAAGCAGGTTCGTGGAACGCCACAGTATTTCTCGGCCTTTCTTCTGAAGTCCTTTTCGTCGCGTATCGTCTTATCACGCATGAACAAGAGGTAGAGTTCGTGTAATCCGAACTTCTTTTCGGAAGGTAAATGCCATATAGGCAGATTCTCATCGCCTGGGCATACATTATTGTAGGCTTTGCCGGTCCACATCCTTTTCGTGAACTGGTTTCCTAAATTGTTGCGGAATCTTAACCGTTCGGCCAGCAAACTGAACATGTGTGCCTCTTCGTGCAGACGCGGAACGTCGGGCGGCAGATTAAAATTGTGTTGCCATAAAAGAGGAAATTCCCGTGTAACACCCGTTATGAGATCGGCACGGAGAGCAATGAACTCCCCACCGTAGTAGCAAATCGGACGGGATGGCTTTTCACCGTAACAGGAAATATAAATCGTTTCCATCTCTTCCAAGGTTGTGCCGTTTATGAGATATCCTTTGGGATAGTTCATGTCATATAATGCACTTCCATGCGTGTGGACAGTCTGGAACAGGTTATCCAATGATTCAAGGCATAGGCAATCTGCATCGCAGATCAGCAAGGTGTCATCGGGTTGCATGCGTCGTTCCATTGCCTGCATGACATCGTATACATAGAATTGGTTCATCCAGGCTTTGTACCATCCTTTTGGGGGACGGTTCCGGTAGGGGAGGGTGACGACTTCCGTTCTCGTCCTTTGGAACAGTTCCGTAAGAAATGGCGGAAGCTGGTCTGCTTCAAGGTTGGTGAAGAATAACAGTTCGGCTTCCGGGTTATAATGCCGGAAAGTGGTGAAAAATGGTACTTGTATCTGCATATACACAGAATGGAGCAGAGCAGAGTCACCTCTTCCGCCTGCTTGCGGATAGTAACTGGCTTCCTCGTGTGACTCGCGGTAAAACCACGTAGCGATGTAATTTTTAAACGGCTTCATGCACAGTCTTTATGAAAAACATACAGCTAAGATAAGGCTTTATTTGCGTATAAGCCCTAAAAAGGTGGATAATATTTAATAGTAATGTCTTTTTTCTCGCTATTTCTATGCTATTCAACATGTTTTTCTTAAATAGATGAAAATGTTCTTTCTCTTGGCTTTGCTATACCGGAAAATATGTCTACTTTTAGTGCACAAAATAAAAAATAGCGAATAGATAAACGGAGAAATACAATGGAAAAGATTCAAGAATTGACCGATAAGCTTTATCGCGAAGGGGTGGAAAAAGGGAATGCCGAAGGTATGCGCCTGGTGGAAAAAGCAAAGGCCGAAGCCGATAAATTAGTGGCGGATGCTCGAAAAGAGGCGGATGAAATCGTGGATAAGGCGCGTAAGCAGGCTCAGGAGCTGGATGCCAATACGAAATCAGAATTGAAACTGTATGCGGGGCAGGCTTTGAGTGCATTGAAATCGGAGATTGTGAATGTCGTTTCCGACAAACTGGTAAAGGATACGGTGAAGGAGCTTATGGGCAATAAGGATTTCATGGGTAACTTTATGGTGGCTGTGGCCAAGAATTGGGCTTCGGGCGAAGATTTGGTGATTTCCGCTTCGGATACCGACGGGCTTACCGCTTACTTCCGTGCCCATGCGAAAGACTTGTTGGATAAAGGAGTGAAGATAGAGAAAGTGAACGGAAAAGCGGCCGCGTTTTCGGTATCTCCGTCCGACGGTTCTTATAAGGTGAATTTCGGTGAAGAGGAATTTGCAGCTTATTTCAAGGATTTCCTCCGTCCGAAATTGATAGAAATGCTCTTCTAAATCCATCTGCATGAAAAATTATTATGGTTTGGTGGCAAGTATGCCCGATGTGTCTCCCGATGATGCCAAACTGAATTTTACGGTGGCGGACTTCAAAGAGGACTATTGGCCGCAACTTTCCGAGACAGATAAAAAGTTGGTGGCTTTGTTTTTCTTGCGTTATGACCATCGCAATCTGTTGGCATGGTTGGCCGAGGGAGACGGGGCGGCGTTCGACGAACGGGCGATGTTTCCGCGTGAAGCGTGGCCCGAGGCCATGGAGAAGGTGAAGACCGGTGATGAGCAAGGCCGTGTGTTGCCTGCTTATTTTTACGAGTTCATGGCAGAGTATGCTTCCTTGAAAGAAGTACAGGAACGTTTGCCGGAAGATGTCCTTTTGGCGGCATATTATCGTTATGCGGGCACGTTCAAGAATCGTTTTACAGCGGATTGGTTTGCATTCAACCGGAATGTGAACAATATCCTGATAGCCCTTACGGCCCGGAAGTATGGATTCAATCCGGCCTTTTATTTGGTAGGCGACGATGTAGTGACGAAAGCTTTGGCCGTTTCGGGAGCACGGGATTTCGGTTTGGGTACGGAACTGGATTATATGGACGACGTGATACGCATCCATGAGATGTCCGACCCGGTAGAGAAAGAACGTAAACTGGATTTGTTGAAATGGGAATGGTTGGAAGATAGGACTTTCTTCTGTTATTTTTCAGTAGAACGCCTGTTTGCCTTTCTCATTAAGCTGGACATCATAGAGCGGTGGACGCATATCGACAAGGAGCGGGGCGGGAAAGTCTTCCGCAGTCTGGTGGAGCAGTTGAAGAACGAGGTGGAGATTCCCCAAGAATTTAAGAAATAAAAAAAGAAAATAATGATATGGCAACAAGAGGTACAGTGATTGGAGTCATCTCCAATATCGTGACCATTCAAGTGGACGGCCCGGTGGCGCAGAATGAGATCTGCTACATCACGCGGAGACCGTCTGATGGCCGAAGTGATTAAGGTGGTCGGTCGGAACGCATACGTGCAGGTGTTTGAAAGTACCCGGGGGATGAAAGTCGGGGCTGAGGCTGAATTTACCGGGCACATGCTCGAGGTGACGCTGGGGCCGGGTATGCTTTCCAAGAACTACGACGGTTTGCAGAACGACTTGGACAAGATGGAGGGAGTATTCCTGCGTCGCGGACAGTACACTTATCCATTGGATAAAGACAAAAAATGGCATTTTAAGCCCATTGCGAAACCCGGAGACAAGGTTGGGGCTTCCGCTTGGTTGGGCGAGGTGGAGGAAAACTACCAGCCCCTGAAAATCATGGCACCGATAGCCATGGAGGGGATGGCTACGGTGAAAAGCATCGTTTCGGAAGGCGACTACTTG
>ENA-OPEU01000196-OPEU01000196.1-human-gut-metagenome-genome-assembly--contig:-NODE-196-length-10481-cov-2.147804_pt1 | contig 10481 bp, 10 predicted proteins | sample MGYA00241639_ERZ501541 | MGnify/ENA primary metagenome ERZ501541 (study PRJEB25962, sample SAMEA2042428) | human gut metagenome | biome: human gut; feature: human-associated habitat; material: faeces...
GGTGGAGCGGATGCTCGACGACAAACGCATTCTTGCGCATATTCGCGCCTCGAAAGCGCCAAAACCTGGCGCAGAACTGCTGCTGGGCGATGACGAAAGTATTAACGCAACAATGACCGCGCGCCACGGCGCACTGTTTGAAGTCGAATTTAATGATCAACGTTCGGTGCTGGATATTCTCAACAGCATCGGCCATATGCCGCTGCCGCCGTACATCGACCGTCCGGACGAAGATGCAGACCGCGAACTTTATCAAACGGTTTATAGCGAAAAACCCGGCGCGGTAGCAGCACCGACCGCCGGACTGCACTTTGACGAACCTTTGCTGGAAAAATTACGCGCCAAAGGCGTGGAGATGGCGTTTGTGACGTTGCACGTTGGTGCGGGCACCTTCCAGCCGGTGCGCGTCGACACCATTGAAGATCACATCATGCACTCGGAATACGCTGAAGTTCCGCAGGATGTGGTAGACGCGGTACTGGCGGCGAAAGCGCGCGGTAACCGGGTGATTGCGGTTGGTACCACCTCAGTACGTTCGCTGGAAAGTGCGGCTCAGGCAGCGAAAAACGATCTCATTGAACCGTTCTTTGACGATACCCAAATCTTTATCTATCCGGGCTTCCAGTACAAAGTGGTCGATGCGCTGGTGACGAACTTCCACCTTCCGGAATCGACGCTGATTATGCTGGTTTCGGCATTTGCTGGTTATCAACACACCATGAATGCCTATAAAGCGGCGGTAGAAGAGAAATATCGCTTTTTTAGTTACGGTGATGCGATGTTTATCACGTACAATCCGCAGGCAATTAATGAGCGCGTTGGGGAGTAATTCCGCGGCGCTGGTTTAAACGTTGGACTGTTTTTCTGACGTAGTGGAGAAAAAATGAAATTTGAACTGGACACCACCGACGGTCGCGCACGCCGTGGCCGCCTGGTCTTTGATCGTGGCGTAGTGGAAACGCCTTGTTTTATGCCTGTTGGCACTTACGGCACCGTAAAAGGGATGACGCCGGAAGAAGTTGAAGCCACTGGCGCGCAAATTATCCTCGGCAACACCTTCCACCTGTGGCTGCGCCCGGGCCAGGAAATCATGAAACTGCACGGCGATCTGCACGATTTTATGCAGTGGAAAGGACCAATCCTTACCGACTCCGGCGGCTTCCAGGTCTTCAGCCTTGGTGATATTCGTAAAATCACCGAACAGGGCGTTCACTTCCGTAACCCGATCAACGGCGACCCGATTTTCCTCGACCCGGAAAAGTCGATGGAGATTCAGTACGATCTTGGTTCGGATATCGTCATGATCTTTGATGAGTGTACGCCGTATCCTGCTGACTGGGATTACGCAAAACGCTCCATGGAGATGTCTCTGCGTTGGGCGAAGCGTAGCCGTGAGCGTTTTGACAGTCTCGGAAACAAAAATGCGCTGTTTGGTATCATTCAGGGCAGTGTTTACGAAGATTTACGTGATATTTCTGTTAAAGGTCTGGTAGATATCGGTTTTGATGGCTACGCTGTCGGCGGTCTGGCTGTGGGTGAGCCGAAAGCAGATATGCACCGCATTCTGGAGCATGTATGCCCGCAAATTCCGGCAGACAAACCGCGTTACCTGATGGGCGTTGGTAAACCAGAAGACCTGGTTGAGGGCGTACGTCGCGGTATCGATATGTTTGACTGCGTAATGCCAACCCGCAACGCCCGAAATGGTCATTTGTTCGTGACCGATGGCGTGGTGAAAATCCGCAATGCGAAGTATAAGAGCGATACTGGCCCACTCGATCCTGAGTGTGATTGCTACACCTGTCGCAATTATTCACGCGCTTACTTGCATCATCTCGACCGTTGCAACGAAATATTAGGCGCGCGACTCAACACCATTCATAACCTTCGTTACTACCAGCGTTTGATGGCGGGTTTACGCAAGGCTATTGAAGAGGGTAAATTAGAGAGCTTCGTAACTGATTTTTACCAGCGTCAGGGGCGAGAAGTACCACCTTTGAACGTTGATTAATATTAATAATGAGGGAAATTTAATGAGCTTTTTTATTTCTGATGCGGTAGCGGCAACGGGTGCACCGGCGCAAGGTAGCCCGATGTCTTTGATTTTGATGCTGGTGGTATTCGGTCTGATTTTCTATTTCATGATCCTGCGTCCACAGCAGAAGCGCACCAAAGAACACAAAAAGCTGATGGACTCCATCGCTAAAGGTGATGAAGTGCTGACGAACGGTGGCCTGGTCGGTCGCGTAACCAAAGTAGCGGAAAACGGCTACATTGCTATCGCACTGAATGACACCACTGAAGTAGTTATTAAACGTGACTTCGTAGCTGCCGTTCTGCCGAAAGGCACCATGAAGGCGCTGTAATTAAAATTTTTCCCTAAGGGAATTGCCGTGTTAAACCGTTATCCTTTGTGGAAGTACGTCATGCTGATCGTGGTGATTGTCATCGGTCTGCTGTATGCGCTTCCCAACCTGTTTGGTGAGGATCCGGCTGTTCAGATCACTGGTGCGCGCGGAGTCGCCGCCAGTGAGCAAACGCTGATCCAGGTCCAGAAAACGTTACAAGAAGAAAAAATAACTGCTAAGTCTGTGGCACTGGAAGAGGGCGCTATTCTTGCGCGCTTCGACTCCACTGACACCCAGTTGCGCGCTCGTGAAGCATTAATGGGCGTTATGGGTGACAAATACGTCGTGGCGCTGAACCTTGCTCCGGCACCCCCACGCTGGCTGGCGGCGCTCTATGCCGAGCTATTCATGCTGAGCCGATGAAGCTCGGCCTTGACCTGCGTGGCGGCGTTCACTTCCTGATGGAAGTGGATATGGACACCGCGCTTGGCAAACTCCAGGAACAAAATATCGATAGCCTGCGCAGCGACCTGCGTGAAAAGGGCATCCCGTATACCACCGTTCGTAAAGAAAACAACTACGGCCTGAGCATCACTTTCCGCGATGCTAAAGCTCGTGATGAAGCCATTGCGTATCTGAGCAAGCGCCATCCGGACCTGGTGATTAGCAGCCAGGGCAGCAACCAGCTGCGTGCGGTAATGAGCGATGCTCGTCTGAGTGAAGCGCGTGAATATGCGGTGCAGCAGAACATCAATATCCTGCGTAACCGTGTAAACCAACTTGGCGTGGCGGAGCCGGTGGTTCAGCGTCAGGGTGCTGACCGTATCGTTGTTGAACTGCCAGGTATTCAGGACACTGCGCGTGCGAAAGAGATTCTGGGTGCGACGGCAACGCTGGAATTCCGTCTGGTAAACACCAACGTTGATCAGGCCGCTGCGGCATCCGGTCGCGTACCGGGCGACTCTGAAGTGAAACAGACCCGCGAAGGTCAGCCGGTTGTGCTGTACAAACGCGTAATTCTGACCGGTGACCATATCACCGACTCCACTTCCAGCCAGGACGAATACAACCAGCCGCAGGTTAACATCTCGCTCGATAGCGCGGGTGGTAACATCATGTCTAACTTCACCAAGGACAACATCGGCAAACCGATGGCAACCCTGTTTGTGGAGTACAAAGACAGCGGTAAGAAAGATGCAAACGGTCGTGCGGTTCTGGTGAAACAGGAAGAGGTGATTAATATCGCCAACATCCAGTCTCGTCTGGGTAACAGCTTCCGTATTACTGGCATCAATAACCCAAGCGAAGCGCGTCAGCTTTCACTGCTGCTGCGTGCCGGTGCGTTGATCGCGCCGATTCAGATTGTTGAAGAACGTACCATTGGCCCAACCCTGGGTATGCAGAACATTGAGCAGGGGCTGGAGGCTTGCCTTGCCGGTCTGCTGGTTTCTATTCTGTTCATGATCATCTTCTATAAGAAGTTTGGTCTGATTGCGACCAGTGCTCTGATTGCCAACTTGATCTTGATTGTCGGTATTATGTCGCTGTTGCCAGGCGCAACGCTGAGTATGCCAGGTATCGCGGGTATCGTCTTAACCCTTGCGGTAGCGGTCGATGCGAACGTACTGATCAACGAACGTATTAAAGAAGAGTTGAGCAACGGACGTACTGTTCAACAGGCAATTGATGAAGGTTATCGTGGCGCATTCAGTTCCATCTTCGATGCGAACATCACCACGCTGATTAAAGTCATCATCCTGTATGCAGTGGGTACCGGGGCAATTAAAGGGTTCGCGATTACTACCGGTATCGGTGTGGCGACGTCGATGTTTACCGCGATTGTCGGTACGCGTGCCATCGTAAACCTGCTATATGGCGGCAAGCGCGTCAAGAAGCTGTCAATCTGAGGAGTGCGATGTGGCACAGGAATATACTGTTGAACAACTAAACCACGGCCGTAAAGTCTATGACTTTATGCGCTGGGACTACTGGGCTTTCGGCATCTCTGGTCTGCTGTTAATCGCCGCTATCGTTATTATGGGCGTGCGCGGCTTTAACTGGGGGCTGGATTTTACCGGTGGTACGGTTATTGAAATTACGCTCGAAAAACCGGCTGAAATTGACGTAATGCGTGATGCATTGCAAAAAGCCGGTTTTGAAGAGCCGATGCTGCAAAACTTTGGTAGCAGCCACGACATCATGGTCCGTATGCCGCCTGCTGAAGGCGAAACCGGCGGTCAGGTGCTGGGCAGCCAGGTTCTGAAGGTGATTAACGAATCCACCAATCAGAATGCGGCAGTGAAGCGTATTGAGTTCGTCGGTCCGAGCGTGGGGGCAGACCTTGCGCAAACCGGTGCGATGGCGCTGATGGCAGCGCTGCTGTCTATCCTCGTGTACGTTGGTTTCCGCTTTGAGTGGCGGCTGGCGGCAGGGGTTGTTATTGCGCTGGCGCACGACGTTATCATTACGCTGGGTATTTTGTCGTTATTCCATATCGAGATTGACCTGACCATTGTGGCATCATTGATGTCGGTTATCGGTTACTCGCTTAACGACAGTATCGTGGTATCGGACCGTATTCGTGAAAACTTCCGCAAGATCCGTCGCGGTACGCCTTACGAAATCTTTAACGTGTCCTTGACCCAGACGCTGCACCGTACCTTGATCACATCCGGTACTACCTTGATGGTTATCCTGATGCTGTACCTCTTCGGTGGTCCGGTACTGGAAGGCTTCTCGCTGACCATGCTTATCGGTGTTTCCATCGGTACTGCATCTTCCATCTATGTGGCATCTGCGCTGGCTCTGAAACTGGGTATGAAGCGCGAACACATGTTGCAGCAGAAAGTGGAAAAAGAAGGGGCGGATCAGCCGTCAATTCTGCCTTAATCAAGTTTCAGCTGATGTTGAAAATCCCGGTCAGAAGATCGGGATTTTTTTTGATGTAAGGTGATTGCGAAAATCCCCGCATCTTGGGAAACTGCGCGTAACCCTACATTTCATCCAGGTAACTTTTTCATGGCTATCATCCCAAAAAACTATGCGCGGTTAGAAAGCGGCTATCGCGAAAAAGCATTAAAAATCTATCCGTGGGTCTGCGGTCGCTGTTCCCGCGAGTTTGTTTATTCCAACCTGCGTGAACTTACCGTTCACCACATTGATCACGACCATACTAATAACCCGGAAGATGGCAGTAACTGGGAATTACTTTGTCTCTATTGCCACGATCATGAGCATTCGAAATACACTGAAGCGGATCAGTATGGTACGACCGTTATCGCAGGGGAAGATGCGCAGAAAGATGTCGGTGAAGCGAAGTACAACCCATTCGCTGATTTGAAAGCGATGATGAACAAGAAGAAGTGATAAAAAATGCCGGATATGAAATCCGGCATTCTCACAATTAGAAGTTGTAACCTACTACCAGATAACCACCCCAGCCGGTAGAGTGAACGTTGAAGTTGCCGTTGCCGAAGTTCAGTTCTGCATCGTCATTCCACTGACCACCGTTATGCCAGTAACGGGCAACGACAGAGTAGTGCCAGTGATCGTAATTCAGCGCCAGAATATGGCTGGACGCAATAGAGTTATTGGTACGTGTTTTAATACCGTTGTTCGCATAACCGCTGTCATCGCCCAGGTCGGAACCCCAGTCGAAGTTGGTGAAGCCGATGTAGCTCAGCTGGCCGCCCCACAGATCGGTAATCGGCACAAAGTACTTCACTTTGAAACGGTAACCGTCCCACTCGTTTTCGTTCGCTGCGCCGTAGTTCTGCCACTGGTATTTCGCATAGACGTTCATGGACAGGCTCATCGGCAGACCAGTATCGATGTCGGTACCCAGACCCATGTACCAGGTGCTCTGGCGGCCATCTTTATTACGACCCATGTCGTAAATGTAGTTGTTCGCAAAGTACCACTCTTTGAACGGACCGGAGCTAAGGTCAGTATTGGTCAGCTTGTCAATGGAGAAACGCGGTTCGATTTCCATAAACAGCGGAGAACCGTGGTTCCAGATACCTTTTGCATCGGAGTTACCGCCGAAGAATACCGGCGCATCCGCATAACCATAGAAGTCGAACCAGTCTTTTTTAGCGAATGCTTCGTACTCAAGGTAGGTATCGTTGCGGAGCTGCGGTCCGAAACGGGTGTGATAGCTTCCGACAACGTTAACGCTCTGGTGCCACCAGTCGGAAAGATACTGCGGTTTGTCGTTTTCAGCTGCGTTGACAGTAAAAGACGAAGAGAGCGCCAGTACCGCACCGGCTGCCAGTAATGTTTTTTTCATATGTATGCCACTGTTTGAAAATCCCTTGCGGGAGTGAAAAAGGCGCAAATTGCGTTTCTAAATATTTCGTATACAGAGGAGCCTATTATAAAAACCATTGCTCACAAAAATATGTTTCGTTTCACAGTTCTATCATTTACGTAATCGATTGCGTTCACGTTTACACACATTCGGGCGGGGATTGTACTGACTTTCACCCTTGTTGCAAACTTTTACTATCAATCCAGGTGATGTAAGCGGAGTAACAAAATGACGGGGAAGATGTTGCGGGACGCACAATATCGCCCCGCAATACGTTTACTGCATAACAGGTTGAATGTCGTGGATACGTACAAAGCCTAACTGATCCACAGAAATACCCTTTAACTGTAACGGAATATCAACATCGCTGGGGGCGAGGACGCTGGCAGGTGCGTTAATCAATTGATTCTGCACATTGATTTCCTGAAAGTTGTCTATTGTTCCCTGAATTTGCCCATATTCAACGGTTCCGCTGAATGCGGGTAAAGGGTCATTAGATTCGCCCTGAATACGTAGCGTCAGGGTGGTGCCATCTGTATCAGGCGTAATATTCACCAGCGACATACGTAAAGTACCGATCTGGCTTTCCAGTCTTGCTGGTGTTTTTGCTCCAGGCAGAAGGTAAACCCCACTGCTGGATTTTGCATTCAGCCTGTTTTGCTGAGTGATTTTGACCGTTTCTTTATTGAGCTGCGTCATCTCCTGGTTCAGCGTGCTGACGCTGTGTTTCATCTGTCGCACTTCACTTTGCTGCACACAGGCGCTAAGGCTGAACAGGCTTCCCAGCAGGAGCTGTCGAAAAACGTTAGTATTCATAGGTCGTCCCTTTCTCGTCGCAATTAGCCTAATGGTAGAGGGTAAAAGCAGTGAAAGCATCGATCCTTTATCTCAAAAGCGTTGCGCCTTTGTTGTATCGTCAGTTCAGGGTAAAATAGATTTCTGTTAACCACCTGGTCAGGACGCCGTATGCATTGCCCATTCTGTTTCGCCGTGGACACTAAGGTAATTGACTCTCGTCTCGTGGGCGAGGGTTCATCCGTACGCCGCCGTCGGCAGTGTCTGGTGTGTAATGAACGTTTCACCACCTTTGAAGTGGCGGAGCTGGTTATGCCGCGTGTTGTAAAAAGCAACGACGTGCGTGAACCGTTTAATGAAGAGAAATTACGTAGCGGAATGCTGCGGGCGCTGGAAAAACGTCCGGTGAGTTCCGATGACGTCGAAATGGCAATCAATCATATAAAATCGCAGCTGCGCGCCACCGGTGAGCGCGAAGTGCCGAGCAAGATGATTGGCAATCTGGTGATGGAGCAATTGAAAAAGCTCGATAAAGTCGCCTATATCCGTTTTGCCTCTGTCTACCGCAGTTTCGAAGATATCAAAGAATTTGGCGAAGAGATCGCGCGCCTGGAGGACTAAGCCGTGCAGGACGAGTATTACATGGCGCGGGCGCTAAAGCTGGCGCAACGAGGACGTTTTACCACGCATCCCAACCCGAATGTCGGGTGCGTCATTGTCAAAGATGGCGAAATTGTCGGTGAAGGTTACCATCAACGAGCGGGTGAACCGCATGCCGAGGTGCACGCGTTGCGCATGGCCGGCGAAAAAGCCAAAGGCGCAACGGCGTATGTCACACTCGAACCCTGTAGCCATCATGGTCGTACGCCACCGTGTTGTGATGCATTAATTGCTGCGGGCGTGGCGCGCGTGGTTGCTGCAATGCAAGACCCCAATCCGCAGGTCGCTGGACGTGGACTTTACCGTCTGCAACAGGCTGGCATTGACGTCAGCCACGGGCTGATGATGAGTGAAGCTGAGCAATTGAATAAAGGCTTTCTCAAACGGATGCGCACCGGCTTTCCTTATATTCAGTTAAAACTTGGCGCATCGCTTGATGGTCGCACGGCGATGGCGAGTGGCGAAAGCCAGTGGATCACTTCACCTCAGGCGAGGCGCGACGTACAACGACTGCGCGCGCAAAGTCATGCCATTTTAACCAGCAGCGCCACGGTGCTGGCGGATGATCCAGCCTTAACAGTGCGTTGGTCTGAACTGGATGAACAAACTCAGGGGCTCTACCCGCAACAAAATCTCCGCCAGCCGGTACGTATTGTGATTGATAGCCAAAATCGCGTGACGCCGGAACATCGCATTGTGCAGCAGCCCGGCGAAACCTGGTTCGCGCGTACGCAGGAAGATTCTCGTGAGTGGCCGGAAACGGTGCGTACCTTGCTGATTCCAGAGCATAAAGGTCACCTGGATCTGGTTGTACTAATGATGCAACTGGGTAAACAGCAGATTAACAGCATCTGGGTGGAAGCGGGGCCAACGCTCGCTGGCGCATTGCTACAGGCGGGTTTAGTCGATGAGCTGATTGTCTATATCGCACCTAAACTATTAGGCAACGACGCCCGTGGATTATGCACGCTGCCAGGGCTTGAGAAATTAGCCGACGCTCCCCAATTTAAATTCAAAGAGATACGTCATGTAGGCCCGGATGTTTGCCTGCATTTAGTGGGTGCATGATCTCCCGGCTCGAAAGGGAAGCAGCGCACGAAATATTATGCTAAAATCCGCCCCCCTGCGGGGCCATACTCGAACCCGAAGGAAGAAAATGAACATTATTGAAGCTAACGTTGCTACCCCGGACGCTCGCGTCGCCATCACCATCGCGCGTTTCAACAACTTTATCAATGACAGCCTGCTGGAAGGTGCAATTGACGCACTGAAACGTATCGGTCAGGTAAAAGATGAAAACATTACCGTTGTTTGGGTGCCAGGTGCCTATGAGCTGCCGCTGGCGGCGGGGGCACTGGCTAAAACCGGTAAATACGACGCGGTGATTGCGCTGGGTACGGTTATTCGTGGTGGCACTGCCCACTTTGAATATGTCGCTGGTGGTGCAAGCAACGGCCTGGCGCATGTTGCCCAGGACAGCGAAATTCCGGTTGCTTTTGGTGTTCTGACCACTGAAAGCATTGAACAAGCGATCGAACGTGCTGGCACCAAAGCTGGCAACAAAGGTGCAGAAGCTGCACTGACCGCGCTTGAAATGATTAATGTATTGAAAGCCATCAAGGCCTGAAATTAGTAAGGGGAAATCCGTGAAACCTGCTGCTCGTCGCCGCGCTCGTGAGTGTGCCGTCCAGGCGCTCTACTCCTGGCAGTTGTCCCAGAACGACATCGCTGATGTTGAATACCAGTTCCTGGCTGAACAGGATGTAAAAGACGTTGACGTCCTGTACTTCCGTGAGCTGCTGGCCGGGGTGGCGACTAACACCGCATACCTCGACGGACTGATGAAGCCGTACCTGTCCCGTCTGCTGGAAGAACTGGGCCAGGTAGAAAAAGCAGTACTGCGCATTGCGCTGTACGAGCTGTCTAAACGTAGCGATGTGCCATACAAAGTGGCCATTAACGAAGCGATCGAACTGGCGAAATCGTTCGGCGCAGAAGACAGCCATAAGTTCGTCAACGGCGTACTCGATAAAGCAGCACCTGTGATTCGCCCTAACAAAAAGTAATATCCAGGCCGGTAGATTCACGGAAGACCGTTCCATGATCGCCGGCCTTTTCTTTTTTACCTGCTGAGGCATAACGTATGGCATGTGGCGAGTTCTCCCTGATTGCCCGTTATTTTGACCGTGTAAGAAGTTCTCGTCTTGATGTCGAACTGGGCATCGGCGACGATTGCGCTCTTCTCAATATCCCTGAGAAACAGACCCTGGCGATCAGCACTGATACGCTGGTGGCGGGCAACCACTTCCTCCCTGATATCGATCCTGCTGATCTGGCTTATAAAGCACTGGCGGTGAACCTAAGCGATC
>ENA-OPEU01000201-OPEU01000201.1-human-gut-metagenome-genome-assembly--contig:-NODE-201-length-10393-cov-2.454343_pt1 | contig 10393 bp, 10 predicted proteins | sample MGYA00241639_ERZ501541 | MGnify/ENA primary metagenome ERZ501541 (study PRJEB25962, sample SAMEA2042428) | human gut metagenome | biome: human gut; feature: human-associated habitat; material: faeces...
AGGCTGGCGGTCGACGCGTGCGCCCACGCAGGCATGGCCGATATCGGTATGCACCGCATAAGCGAAGTCGACGGGCGTTGCACCGGCAGGCAGTTCGACAATGCGCCCTTCTGGTGTGAAAACGTAAATCTCATCCGGGAAGAGATCGGATTTAACGCTCTCGATAAATTCAAACGAGCTACCGGCACTCTGTTGCAGCTCCAGCAGGCTTTGCATCCAGCGCTGGGCGCGTATTTGCGCGGTAGTGCTGGTTTCGCCGTGCTCTTTATAAGCCCAGTGCGCGGCAACACCCATCTCCGCCATCTGATCCATATCTTCGGTACGGATCTGGACCTCAACCGGCACGCCGTGCGGGCCAATCATCGAGGTGTGCAAAGACTGATAGCCGTTCGCTTTTGGAATGGCGATATAGTCTTTCACGCGGCCCGGACGCGGCTTGTACAGGCTGTGCATCTGGCCCAGCACGCGATAACAGGTGTCAGAATCATTGACGATCACGCGGAAAGCGTAGATGTCCATGATTGAGTGAAAACGCTGCTCTTTGAGCACCATTTTGCAGTAAATCGAATAAAGATGTTTTTCGCGACCACTGACGCGGCACGGTATTCCCGCTTCCTGCAAACGCCCTTCGATTTCAGAAAGAATCTTCTGGATCATCTCTTTACGGTTGCCGCGCGCGGCTTTCACCACTTCTTTGATTACGCGATAACGGTTGGGATACAGCGCCTCAAAACCCAGCTCCTCGAGTTCGGTTTTAATGTGGTGGATACCTAAACGGTGCGCCAGCGGGCTGTATATTTCGAGAGTTTCACGGGCGATGCGGCGACGTTTGTCCGGGCGAAGTGAGCCCAGCGTGCGCATGTTGTGGGTACGGTCGGCAAGTTTGATGAGAATGACGCGGATATCCTGCACCATCGCCATAATCATCTTGCGAAAGTTTTCGGCCTGCGCCTCTTTCTTATCGCGGAACTTGAGTTTATCAAGTTTCGACACCCCCTCTACCAGCTCGGCGACGCTTTTACCAAAAAGCTGTTCCATGTCCTGGTAGGTGGCGGGTGTATCTTCAATCACATCATGCAGCAGCGCCGCCATCAGCGTTTCATAGTCGAGTTTCATCTCGGCCAGAATGCAGGCAACCGCCACCGGGTGCGTGATATAGGGTTCACCGCTTGAACGTGTTTGCCCCTCGTGAGCATCACGTGCAACGAGATACGCCTGCCGCAGACGCTTGATTTGGTCTTCCGGCAGGTAGTTTTGAATCAGCTGATTCAGGCTTTCAAACAGATACAAGGGCGACCCGCTTTGTGATTAACGACGACCTTCAGCAATAGCGGTAACGGCTTGTAATTCAGCGGCTTCCTGCTCTTGCTGTTCCTGGCGTTCGCGAACGTCGAGGATCTGGTTGTTGATCAGACCTTCTTCGATTTCGCGCAGCGCGATTACAGTGGTTTTATCGTTTTCTTCCGGTACCAGCGGATCCTTTCCGCCTACCTGCATCTGACGAGCGCGACGCGCGGCGACCAGTACCAGGTCAAAACGGTTACCAATTTTCTCTACAGCGTCCTGAACAGTTACGCGTGCCATACTTAAAAAGCTCCACAGGTGAAGAAATGACTGGGCATGATACTGAAATCAGGTTCAGTCTGCCAACAATTTGCTGATTAAAGCGTCATGACGCTGCTTTTGGCGGCTCATGCGCAGACGTTCGGCGCGAATAATGGTCTTCAAATCGGTCAACGCGGTATCGAAGTCATCATTCACAATCAGGTAATCATATTCGGCGTAATGGCTCATTTCTGCAACAGCTTGCGCCATACGCTTTGCAATGACCTCTTCGCTGTCCTGACCGCGACCGCGTAGACGGCGGTCCAGTTCGATTTTAGACGGCGGTAAAATAAAGATACTCCGCGCGTGCGGCATCTTCTGGCGAATTTGCTGCGCACCCTGCCAGTCGATATCGAGAAAAACATCGACACCGGTCGCCAGTACTTGCTCAATGGCCTCACGCGAAGTGCCATAGTAATTACCAAAAACTTCTGCGTGTTCGAGGAACGCATCTCTACTAATCATTTCTTTAAATTCATCATGATTAACAAAGAAATAATGTTCACCGTGGACTTCACCAGGACGCGGTTGGCGTGTGGTGTGTGAAACAGAAACCTGGGTGTCATACAACGGTTGGGTTTTTAATAAAGCCTGAATCAGGCTGGATTTACCCGCGCCACTGGGGGCAGAAACAATATAAAGCGTGCCTTGAGCCATGAGTATCTTTCGTATGTGATTAGCGAAATAAAGCCTACATACGAGCTTATTATACACGGCGCGGCCATGTGACGTAGCCCTTGCTCACACTTTTTGCGCAAAGTTGTTGCATTTTGCGTGGCTGCTTCCGCATTTGCCTGTGATTCACTGCAATAAAGACGATTCTCAGGAAGCGTCCTCGCAGACTCCGTTTTTGCCACTCGGCTTTGCTTTCACCACGTTGTATATCTGCCTGACTATCTACAGCGGAGGTGATGATGAAAGTATGGATGGCGATATTAATAAGTATCTTGTGCTGGCAATCATCGGCGTGGGCGGTCTGTCCGGCCTGGTCGCCAGCCAGAGCACAGGAAGAAATTTCCCGCCTGCAACAGCAAATAAAACAGTGGGACGATGACTACTGGAAGGAAGGGAAAAGTGAGGTGGAAGACGGTGTTTACGATCAGTTAAGCGCCCGTCTCACGCAGTGGCAACGCTGTTTTGGGAACGAGACTCGCGATGTGATGATGCCGCCTTTGGCAGGCACAGTTATGCATCCAGTTGCGCATACAGGCGTGCGTAAATTAGCGGATAAAAATGCACTACGTCTTTGGATGCGTGAACACAACGATCTTTGGGTGCAGCCGAAAGTCGATGGCGTTGCGGTAACCCTGGTTTATCGGGACGGGAAACTGAACAAAGCAATCAGTCGCGGCAATGGCCTGAAAGGGGAGGACTGGACGCAGAAAGTTAGCTTAATTTCCGCTGTGCCGCAAACCGTTAGCGGGCCTTTAGCCAACAGCACGCTTCAGGGGGAAATATTTCTCAAGCGTAAGGGGCATATCCAACAACAAATGGGGGGAATAAATGCCCGCGCAAAAGTTGCTGGCCTGATGATGCGCCAGGGGAATAGCGATACGCTAAACTCACTGGCTGTTTTTGTCTGGGCATGGCCGGATGGACCGCATTTAATGACCGATCGTTTAAAGGATCTGGCTACCGCAGGTTTTACTCTAACGCAGACGTATACCCGTGCGGTTAAAAATACTGATGAGGTTGCGCACGTACGCAATGAGTGGTGGAAAGCAAAATTACCCTTCGTCACCGATGGCGTGGTTGTGCGAGCGGCGAAAGAACCCGAATCCCGTCATTGGCTACCGGGCCAGGCGGAGTGGCTGGTGGCCTGGAAATATCAACCTGTAGCTCAGGTTGCCGAAGTGAAGGCGATTCAGTTTGCGGTGGGTAAGAGCGGTAAAATATCGGTGGTTGCGTCACTTGTACCTGTCATGCTGGATGATAAAAAAGTCCAGCGGGTGAATATTGGTTCCGTCAGGCGCTGGCAGGAGTGGGATATTGCGCCTGGTGATCAGATCCTCGTCAGCCTTGCCGGTCAGGGGATTCCTCGCATTGATGATGTAGTCTGGCGCGGAGCAGAACGTACAAAACCGACACCACCAGAAAACCGCTTTAACTCGTTGACCTGCTACTTTGCTTCTGATGTTTGTCAGGAACAGTTCATTTCACGCTTAGTCTGGCTGGGGTCAAAACAGGTTCTGGGGCTTGATGGCATTGGTGAGGCCGGCTGGCGCGCCCTGCATCAGACTCATCGCTTTGAGCATATCTTTTCCTGGCTTTTATTAACGCCAGAGCAATTACAGAACACGCCGGGGATCGCGAAAAGTAAAAGTGCGCAGTTATGGCATCAGTTTAATCTGGCTCGTCAGCAGCCTTTTACTCGCTGGGTGATGGCAATGGGAATACCGCTAACCCGGGCGGCGCTTAATGCCAGTGATGAACGGTCCTGGTCGCAACTTTTATTTAGCACGGAACAGTTCTGGCAGCAGCTGCCGGGGACTTGGTCGGGGCGCGCCAGACAGGTTATTGAATGGAAGGAAAATGCGCAAATCAAGAAGCTGGGCAGTTGGCTGGCTGCCCAGCAGATCACAGGTTTTGAACCTTAGTGACCTTCGTGGCTGTAGTAAAAGACCGGTAATCCCAGCTTAAGACGTAGCGCCAGTAAACGGGCAAAAAAGCCGAATACCAGGGTGGAGATAATCACCACATCATGGTTAGAAACATAGTGTTGCAGCGCGATGTACAGCACGGCGGAGGCAAATGAGACACCGGCATACAACTCTTTCTGGAATACCAGCGGGATGCGTTTACAGAACATATCGCGCAAAACGCCGCCAAACACGCCAGTCGTCACAGCCGCGACAACGGCAATGATCGGGCCGTGTCCCATATCCAGCGCGACCTGTGCGCCGATGATAGAAAAGACCACCAGTCCGAGTGCATCGAGCACCAGAAAGACTTTACGCAGGTAAGGCATCACGGGAGCAAAGATAGTGGTTAACACCGCAGCGGTAGCGACGATAATCACATATTCCGGGTGTTTGACCCAACCGAGCGGATAATGGCCCAGCAGGATATCGCGCACAGACCCTCCGCCAATTGCAGTGGCAGTCGCAATAATAATTACGCCAAATGTATCCATGCGCCGCCGACCGGCTGCCAGCGCCCCCGTCATCGCTTCGGCGGTAATGCCGACCAAATACAAAATGTGTAACAGCATGGTTCTCTCCCTAAAAATCTGTCTGGCAGGGTAGCGATTTGTGCGTATTGTCACGATTGAGATTTTTTAAGGTGAGAGGAAATTGATAACTTGTAGTTATGTGAAATCGCTATTTTCTGTAGCGTAGATGCATTCTTCTGACTTCTTGTCTGAGAAAATGCATAAGAAAAAATAGGTTAAAATTGAGGGGTGGAAAAGAAAGGTGCAATGTTTAGCCATTGTGTTCACCGCACCTGGACTTTGGCTTACGCATCGGGTATCTCAATCAACAAAAAGAGTTTTTATTTTCTGCTATTTCTTCTCTGTAATTTTTACACTGTTTTCCAACTGCTTGATGCTGACCTGCGGGGTCGGCAACTCCTCAGGCATGGTTCCGCCAAGTTCCTGAATGGTTTGCCTCACCTTGCGACCCACGTCAAAGTGTGTGGTATTAGCTTGCTGTTTTGAATTCACGCCATCCCGCTTGAGTTTTTCTTCTGTTTGGGTAGCTCGAAAGAGATTAGCCGCCAGTTCTGTTGAACCCATATGATCCAGGATCTTCTGACTCTTTTTCAGCCCCTTCCGCTGATGGATGGCTTTCTGATCTAATCCACCATACAGTCCCCGGTAACCATGATTCTGAAATATGGCGAAATCGATAGCTGTCGCTACCCCAGCTTGCTGCGCTGCCTCAACTAATTGTTTGTTATGTTCTTTCAACTCATTTCTCAGAAAAAGACGCTTTTCGTCTTCACGAAGTTGCCTGAAAGCTTCATCGTCAGCCAGCTCCTGCCGTCGGGTCTGGATAGCAAAATAAGTTTGCCCTGCCGCAATAACCGGTTTCGCAGGGTCGCCGTTTTGTACTACCAGGTAACAGGCATAGCGGGAGAGATGAACATCTTCAAGTTCTCGTTGAGCCCCTGAACCTAATACAACCATTTTGGTGGTTTCAACGAAATGGTCAGATGCAGCTTGATTGCTGGCTTCGCACGCTTGAGTCGCGCGGGCCAGTACCTTTTGAAAATTGCGCCAGTCCCGATAATCCAGTAACGGTGCCAATTCTCTCGCTGACCAAAATTCTTGCCCTTCAGTGCCATAATGCCGTATTTCTTCAAAAGGTTGATGATGTTCGTTCATTGCCCACTCCATATGATATCGATTGCAAGGAAAGTAAGTTTACAACTGTGTTTATATACAGTTGTGAGTATCTCACGTTCTCACTGCGCTGGGCAAAAAAACATCGCAAAATCTGGAGCAGGCACGCAAAACAGAATTGAATGTTGCGGGGAGGAAAAATGCCGCTCTGTTTGAGTGGGCGGCATTTGTGAAGGCTGAAAAGGAAGAATTGGCGTTACGAGTTATTCAATGTTCTGGATCTGCTCGCGCATCTGCTCAATCAACACTTTCAGCTCGATGGCAGAATTCGTCACTTCGGCATTGATAGATTTCGAAGCAAGAGTGTTCGACTCGCGGTTGAACTCCTGCATCATAAAGTCCAGACGACGGCCAACCGCTTCTTTTTTCTTCAGAATGTTGTAGGTCTCTTTGACATGCGCTTCGAGGCGGTCCAGTTCTTCGGCAACGTCAATTCGTTGTGCCAGCAGAACCAACTCCTGCTCCAGACGGTTGTTTTCCAGTTGCACCTGAGCATCTTCCAGCTTCGCTACCAGACGCTCACGCTGCCATTGCAGGATTTCCGGCATATGGGCGCGGACTTTGACCACTTCGGCGGTGACGCCTTCCAGACGCTGCTCAATCAACACTTTCAGCGCCTGACCTTCGGTTTCGCGCGCGATGATAAAGTCATCCAGGGTGCCATCCAACGCCGCGAGAATTTCAGCTGCAATCGCGTCGAGATCTTGCTCCTGGGCTGCCATCACGCCCGGCCAGCGTAGAATATCAACCGGGTTGATTTCTCCTTCGTCGCTCTGCATTTTTACCCAGTTCGCGGCAGTTACCAGCTGTTTAGCCAGTTTTTCGTTGAGGATCAGCTCACCTTGCGCGCTAACATCTGGCTCATAGCGCAGAGTACATTCCACTTTACCGCGCGTCAGGCGAGAACGAATACGCTCGCGAACGACAGGTTCAAGGCTACGGAACTGCTCCGGCAGACGAAAGTAAGTTTCCAGATAACGCTGGTTTACCGAGCGCATTTCCCAGGTTGCGCTCCCCCATTCACCCTTGATTTCACGCCGGGCGTAGGCGGTCATACTGCGGATCATAGACGTTCCTGTTTATAAAAGGAGAGGTGGAAGGATTATAGCCATCGATGCCTTGTCAGGATAGGAATAACCGCCGGAAGTCCGTATAATGCGCAGCCACATTTGTTTCAAGCCGGAGATTTCAATATGCGTCCAGCAGGCCGTAGCAATAATCAGGTGCGTCCCGTTACCCTGACTCGTAACTATACAAAACATGCAGAAGGCTCGGTGCTGGTCGAATTTGGCGATACCAAAGTATTGTGTACCGCCTCTATTGAAGAAGGCGTGCCGCGCTTCCTGAAAGGTCAGGGCCAGGGCTGGATCACCGCAGAGTACGGTATGCTGCCACGTTCTACCCATACCCGTAACGCGCGTGAAGCGGCGAAAGGTAAGCAGGGTGGACGCACAATGGAAATCCAGCGTCTGATCGCCCGTGCTCTTCGCGCGGCAGTAGATTTGAAAGCACTGGGTGAGTTCACCATTACGCTGGACTGCGACGTGCTTCAGGCTGATGGTGGCACGCGTACCGCTTCGATTACGGGTGCGTGGCGCTGGCAGATGCGCTACAGAAGCTGGTGGAAAACGGCAAGCTGAAAACTAATCCAATGAAAGGGATGGTAGCCGCGGTCTCTGTCGGGATTGTGAACGGTGAAGCGGTTTGCGATCTGGAATATGTTGAAGACTCTGCCGCAGAGACCGACATGAACGTAGTGATGACCGAAGACGGGCGTATCATTGAAGTGCAGGGGACGGCAGAAGGCGAACCGTTCACCCACGAAGAGTTACTCACCTTGTTGGCGCTGGCCCGAGGGGGAATCGAATCCATTGTAGTGACGCAGAAGGCGGCGCTGGCAAACTGATTTTTAAGGCGACTGATGAGTCGCCTTTTTTTTGTCTGTAGAAAAGTAAGATGAGGAGCGAAGGCATGAAACCATATCAGCGCCAGTTTATTGAATTTGCGCTTAGCAAGCAGGTGTTAAAGTTTGGCGAGTTCACGCTGAAATCCGGGCGCAAAAGCCCCTATTTCTTCAACGCCGGGCTGTTTAATACCGGGCGCGATCTGGCACTGTTAGGCCGTTTTTACGCTGAAGCATTGGTGGATTCCGGCATTGAGTTCGATCTGCTGTTTGGCCCTGCTTACAAAGGGATCCCGATTGCCACCACTACCGCCGTGGCGCTGGCGGGGCATCACGCCCTTGACCTGCCGTACTGCTTTAACCGCAAAGAGGCAAAAGACCACGGTGAAGGCGGTAATCTGGTTGGTAGCGCGTTACAAGGACGCGTAATGCTGGTAGATGATGTGATCACCGCCGGAACGGCGATTCGAGAGTCGATGGAAATTATTCAGGCCAATGGCGCGACGCTTGCAGGCGTGTTGATTTCGCTTGATCGTCAGGAACGCGGGCGCGGCGAAATTTCGGCGATTCAGGAAGTTGAGCGTGATTACAACTGCAAGGTGATCTCTATCATCACCCTGAAAGACCTGATTGCTTACCTGGAAGAGAAGCCAGAAATGGCGGAACATCTGGCGGCGGTTAAGGCCTATCGCGAAGAGTTTGGCGTTTAACGAAACTCGCCGGATGAAAAGTCATCCGGCGTCATATTACTGCAACTGTGCGGCAATTAGCGGCCAGCGGGCGTCAAAATCATCCGTTGGGCGGTATTTAAACTCGCTGCGGACAAAGCGTGATAGCATACCTTCACAGAAGGCCAGCAACTGGCTTGCCAGCAGGGTTTCATCGGTGGTGTAACCTTCACCCTCACGCATTCTCTTTTCACGCAATACCTGACGCAACTGCGCTTCAATACGCTCGAACAGCTGGTTGATGCGCCCTTGCAGACGATCCTGTTCGAACATTAGCGCATGACCAGTGAGGATGCGAGTCAGGCCAGGATTACGCTCACCAAAACCGAGGAGCAACAACACGATCAGACGCAGGCGCGCTGTGGTGTCTTTCTCATCTTTCAGAATCAGATTGATGCGAGTAATCAGGCTATCTTCGATAAACTCAATCAGGCTATCGAACATGCGGGTCTTACTGGGGAAGTGGCGATACAGTGCCGCTTCGGAAACGCCGACAGAGGCGGCCAGTTTTGCCGTCGTGATACGTTGGCTTCCATCGCTGGATTCCAGCATCAGCGCCAGAGACTGAAGTATTTCCTCGCGACGGTTCCTTTTCGCAGTTTGTTTTTCTGCCATGTTACAAAATACCCCTGAAAATAAGCACTTGCCAGGCGGCACCCACGCTATGACCGCAAACGAAATGTTTGCGGCTATGTTATGACGTTATTCGGATGCGTATGTGTTACTGACGACCAGAGTGACCAAAGCCGCCTTCACCGCGGTCGGTGGCGTCGAAATCTTCCACCAGATTAAATTCAGCCTGTACTACCGGAACAAAAATCATCTGGGCGATGCGTTCGCCAGGTTGAATGGTGAAGCTGTCCTGACCACGGTTCCACACGGAAATCATCAACTGGCCCTGATAGTCAGAATCGATCAATCCTACCAGGTTACCAAGCACGATACCGTGCTTATGTCCCAATCCGGAGCGCGGCAGCATCATTGCCGCCAGTGAAGGATCGGCAATATGAATCGCCAGCCCGGTCGGAACCAGCGTAGTGTCACCCGGAGCCAGTTCTACGGCGTCGTCGAGACAGGCACGCAGGTCAAGTCCGGCAGAGCCAGAGGTGGCATAAGTCGGGAGCGGAAATTCCTTCCCAACGCGCGGGTCCAGAATCTTAACGTCGATTTTTTTCATCATAACGGGTCACGATCTCGTCGAGTAATAATTGGCCAAGGAGCTCTTTGCGCTCAAGCGGTAAGACTTTATCTCCGTCCTGCCAGAAAAGGTGTAATGCGTTGTTGTCGCTGTTAAATCCTTGAGTTGGCTGGGAAACATCGTTCGCGCAGATCAGATCAAGGTTTTTACGGATACGTTTTTGCCGGGCGTATTCTTCCACATTATTTGTTTCGGCGGCAAATCCAACGACGTAGGGTCGATGGTCTTTTAGTGCGGCAACGCCTGCGACGATATCGGGGTTTTTAACCATTTTTATTGTTAATTCATCACCCTGCGTGGCCTGCTTTTTGATTTTTTCTGGGGCCACGGTAGCTGCGCGATAATCCGCCACGGCGGCGCAACCGATAAAAATATTTTGCTGCTGTACAGATGCATTCACGGCGGCTTCCATTTCCAGCGCAGTCATTACATCAACACGTTTAACAAACGGTGGCGTCGGTAGCGAAACCGGACCTGATACCAGCGTGACGTTCGCGCCACGACGGGCTGCTGCGGCGGCGATAGCAAAACCCATCTTGCCGGAGCTGTGATTAGAGATATAACGCACGGGATCGAGCGGTTCACGCGTCGGACCGGCGGGAAACATAATTGTC
>ENA-OPEU01000207-OPEU01000207.1-human-gut-metagenome-genome-assembly--contig:-NODE-207-length-10322-cov-3.857310_pt1 | contig 10322 bp, 8 predicted proteins | sample MGYA00241639_ERZ501541 | MGnify/ENA primary metagenome ERZ501541 (study PRJEB25962, sample SAMEA2042428) | human gut metagenome | biome: human gut; feature: human-associated habitat; material: faeces...
GTGGCGCGTCTGGCCGACACTTACCGCACCATCATAGTCTGCCCCGACGGACAGAACAGCTGGTATGTCGACTCGCCCGTTGACCCCTCGATGCAGTTTGAAACGTTCATATCAAAGGAACTGCCCGAGTATATCGACGCCCACTACCCCACCTATGCGCGCCGCGAACTGAGGGCAATAACAGGTCTGAGCATGGGCGGACACGGGGCTATATGGAACGGTATGCAGCATCCCGACGTGTTCGGCAACATAGGCTCAACGAGCGGATGCATGGACATATGCCAGTATCCCAACTGCTGGGAGATGGAAAAGGTGCTGGGCAACAAGTTTCAGAACGAGACAGTGTGGAAGTCTCACTCTGTCTATTACTCGCTCGACCGGCTGCTCACCTCGCGCCAGAACATCATAATCGACTGCGGCTACAGCGACTTCTTCTATCCCGTGAACCTTCAGACGCACAAGCGCCTGCGCGAACTCAACGTGAAACACGACTTCTACGTGCGCCCCGGCGGCCATACGGGCGACTACTGGCACAACTCGATAGACTATCAGATAATGTTCTTCGCCAAGCAGTTTAACAAAGTGCTGAACGAGAAATAACTCTTTGTCCTGCCTACATGAGCGCACGGCACAGGCATAAACGCCAACGACAACACGCGGCAGGAACATCTTTACGACATAAACAATAAATGAAGGTGCATCAGAACATGTATGCTAAAATACATTCTGACGCACCTTCTTTTTTTATATAAAACCTGATAATTTCCTTGTGGCTAATTCATAGCGCAATGCAAAACAATCAAGATTATCTCGTAACAGTCTTATTTACGCAATTCGCCTAAATTGGATTTGTTTTTCTGTCAAACAATCCTTTTACAATAAATTTCTCCTTGTCGGTTTATTCTCTTATTATACAGAATTAGAATACTAACGATAATTGTTTCACCATTAAGCCTAACAATGTGGCAATGCCAAAACTCAACAATGTTCCGGCTAACACATATTCTGTCTTGGCTGTATCTGTGTCCTTAAATCGAAGTAAAGATTTTGCAGCTATGATAAATCCCACAGCTTCATATTGGCCGATTAGAACAAATACCAATGTCAAGATTCTTTCTAAATTTCCAATGAGTGCCCCTGCATTTTTCATATTTTCGCAAGATTCGGTTTCTCCTATTTTATACCGTTCCAATATAAGCTTTATCAAAATATTTGTCGGTTTCAGACAACATAATACGGCAAATATAAATACCGGAATGGATATATTGTCACGAAAGTTTAAACATTGAATTGGCAAATGGCACTGCAATACATATTGGTGTGCAATAAAACACAAAACTAAGATATGTACAATCTGGTCTATTAAAAATTGCCACAGTCCTTTGCCCATATATGATTTCACTGCATCAATCAAAAAATGTGTTACAACTATGAGCAACGCATAAAGCCAAAAACCAATGGTTGGAACAAATACCCATGAAAGCAGCCCCATGATTATTACATGAATATATAGAAAGGAGCTTTTAAGTTTTGATACTTCTTTCCTCTTACAATATTTGTCGCTTTGCAGATAGAAATCTCCAATTACATGAGCCGTCAATAGACTTAACAACAACCAGCTGTTCATATATTTTCAAAATTTAGTTGTTCAAAATAATTCAATGCCTCTTCTATGCAATACCATTTGGCTGAAGTTGAATGCTGATTTATTCCTGACTGCTTTACACCTAATATATCTGCTATTTCCTGCTCACTTTTAGACAAAAGTTTATAATAAACAACCTCACTCTGCCGTCTTGTAGTATTATTGAGCAAGGCATCGGTCAGCATTCCGACCGTTTGTAATGCTGGTTTAAGTTGCTTGTCAGCAGGTTCAATAATGAATGTACCATTTTTGTTTGGAGCGCCCATTCCGCTTAATGTCCGGCCTGATAAATAAATTGCCTCTCCATCCATGATGCCGTGTTCCCTATCTACAATACGCATATCACCTATTCCCACAGCTATACGTATTCCGTATATTTGGAACAATTTTTTCTTTTTTGATTCTGCAACAGGAAAAGACTTAATGCAACTCTTAATAATTAGAGCTACCCTAAAGCTGTCCTTGGCCGAAGGCAAAAGGCACTCTATGTAATCTCCTTTTATTATCCTTCCCCAAAATCCCGGAAATTTGTTTTCGAGGACAGAAAATAAATCTTCTATCCTTTGCTTCAAGGCAATGGTTTCTTCGATACATAAAGATGTGGAAGAAACTATATCGGCAGAGATGGCTGCATACATAGATTTAATACGTTAACTATTATTTAATGCAAAGGTATGAATAATATCTATATCGGCAAAATATTATAAGTTAATTAGCTTATAAAAGTAAAAAATAAGCTATTTAACTTATTATGATGTATTATAAGTCCTAACTTTTATTCTCATCTGGCTTATATTTCTAATTCTTCGCCAAGCAGTTTGACAAAGTGCTGAACGAGAAATAACTCTTTATCCTGCCTAAATGAGCGCACGGCGCAGGCATAAACGCCAACGACGACATACGGCAGGAACATCTTTACGACATAAGATATAAATGAAGGTGCATCAGAACATGTATTCTAAAATACATTCTGACGCACCTTCATTCTTTTGCCACAAATGTGCTCAATAACGCAAGCGCAATAGCCATTTCCTCTCCGTCAGAACAATAGCAACTTCTTTCTATGCAACAAATAAGAAAAATGAAAATAATGATATTCATATTATTTTCGTTTCATTTTCTATAAAATATTGATATTTATATACAAAATTAGAAAAAAAAATCGTATTTTTGGCTATGGATATAATTTCTTAACTAAAAAAGGAGGTGCACGAAAAAAACTACGTCTAAATTGTATTGAGGCTTTTTTCTGCATTTGCAAAATGTTTATGTAACGACAATGAACAAACGGAACCGGTTGTGAGTAATATTTAAACTGATATAGGAATTTTGTCTCGCTCTATAGATGCAAACGGAGCGACGAACAAATATTACATTGATAAAATAGCCATGTCTTACATTACAGGTTCAAATTGGCAGAATTAAGAGAATACCATCCGTTAAGTATTGAAAGAAAATACTATCTATGCATTCGGCATGCATAGTGCAACGCACATTTGGCAAGCGACGAACTTTTATACTGATCAGCAGTAATCTACAAGCCAAATTTTACAAGCATGGTCTAACAACTATAACTTGCAAAATTTGTTTATCTGTGTTCAATAACCTTATTGTAAACAACCTTAAAATAAAACACAATGAATAAACTTATCTTAATACTTTCACTACTATTCATGGCGCTGCCAACGACAGCACGCAACAATCCTGACGACTACAAAGTAACCTGCACGCTGACAGACGGCACGGTAATTGAAGGTTACACCTCGATTCCGCTCACAAAAATCATAACTTCACAGTTATACGAATTGGATATAAGCGACACCTACAAAGGTAAGGCACGCACCTACAAATCAGAAGAAGTGAAAAGAATAGTTTATACGTCAACTCTCAATGACTCTTTACCCTTAATTTACGAATCGGTAAAGGCACAGAAGAACGTACCCAGCCTATTTAACAAAAATCCAAAACCTTTTAAGAAACATGTATTCTTACGGCTAATATACGAAGGAAAGAATGTCAACGGATATATAACGCCCACCATGGATTATACAGTGAACAAGAAAACTACCATAGTCAATTATGTTTGGCGATACTACTATCTGAAGAAAGGAGATGAGATAGCCAAAGCCTATTGGCTCGGAATAGGTGGAATAAATATAGGCATGAAAGCAGCCATGAAACTATATTTCAGGGAGTTTCCTAAACTGGTAGAAATGGTAAAGAATAAAGAGATAACAGGAGAACAGTTCTGCAATGATCCCACAATGGTGCTTCCGCTGATGGATAAATTCTACGTGCCCGAAAAATAACAGCCATGTTATCATGGCCTACTAAATATCCATACTCAAATGGCACTCGTTGACGGTTTTCAACGGGTGCCATTTTCATAAGCAGTATCTTGACATACAGGATGATAAACTAATTATATGCGAGTTCGGGATAAAATACCACCCATAAAAATTAATAATCTCGCAAATATTTTATATCTTTTATAGGTGAAAATCAAATAGTTACAAATAATACGAGCGATGATAACCAAGGGCAAAGTTACTGAATTATTCTGTATTGTCGATGAATATGTATGCTAAAATACATTCTGACGCACCTTCTTCTTTGGTTACAAATGCCCGAACTCAGACAAGTGCGGGCATTTGTTATACCCTCTTAATCATAACAAGATTGAGAAAATCGACAATTATAGGCAGGAAATACGGTAAACTTCGTTTCCACTGTTCATATAGGACATATATTTCAAAAGGTCATAGTATGAGCAATCTGAAACGGTATAGCCATTAAAGAAACTGGAGATATAACATAGATTCATTAAAAGAAGAGTTTTTTTTCCTTTTTAGCTTTTTATTGCATTATGTTTTATATCTTTGTAAAAGATAATTTGAAAAAGCATAAGTCTAAGAACCGAATAAAAGAAATACTTGAATAAAATGCTTAAACTGAAATTGTTGGCGGAAACACTTGAAAAATTTTTATATAGTCAATCCGCATGTTTGTAATAGGAAGCCATTACGTTTAGAAGTACTATTTTAATTAGTAAAAATATTTAAAGTATATCCGAAAAATTTAATTAATAATAAATAATATTGTAACCATGACATTTACCCAAGCTAAAGATATATTTGATTCTATGCAGAATCAATCAAATTATTTTGATTGTTTTTTACCAGAACATCTTTCTATAGGAAAGAAAGTTTATTTATATAAAAAGGATGGCTCAAAAAACGAACAATATTATAAGTGGCAATTCCTGTATGCTGTAGTAAATTCAGGACTCATACCTAAAGATTTAATAGGAACAGAAATACACTTCCCAAAAGGGAATAAAAATTCTGCAGATATAAAACTTGATGGAGCCGTATTCTCAGACTCTCAATGGTTTGATAAGTATAAAGAATATCATTTAAATAATGATCAAGATTGTCTTGATTGGCTTCGTAAACATTTAATTGCTTCCATTGAATTTAAAAAAGAAGATTGTAAAAATATATCAGAAGTATGGGATAAACAATTAAAAGCTTATATGAAAGAAAGCGAAGCCGATTTTTGTTTAGGAGTTTTGTATGATACTGAGCGTTTATATTTGTTTCGTAAATACAATAATAAATATTTACGACTTAGCGATGAATATAATACGAAAGGAAACGATAGCGGGACGAAAGAATTATCACTCCATTTACCTGATCCATATAAAAATTTTCCAAAAATTGAAAAGATATTAAATTGGACAGGTTCTAAAGAAAGTGATCGTTCTAAACGTACTATTAGTGATTTGGATATTATTTCTGGTATTCAGTCCACACAAATTAATGATTCTATGTCTGCAATTTTACGGACAATGGATAAGCTAGGTATGGTTAATCAGAAAGGATTTGAAATACTTGTACAGATACTATCTTTAAAAATTTATGATGAAAAGAGAAATGAGAATCAGCCATCAAGATATTTAGATTTTTATATTCAAAAAGAAGAGAAAGAATATAAAACTCTGGCAGATGTTGGAATCCAAACATTTTTAAATCGCATTGCAAAATTAAGAGATGAAGCCATAGGTACCTATTACAGAATTCTGAACGGAAGTGTATTTAATTTTAAAAATGATAAGCATATTCGTATTTTAATCGAAGTCGTTTCTCAATTTCAAGATTATTCATTTGTAAACTCACAAAAGACAGACTTATATCAATTAGTCTTTTATAAGTTTGCCGGACAATTTTCAAAAGACCAGAACGCTCAATTTATTACGCCTTTACCAATAATAAATTTTTTGGTAAATATTGTAAATCCACGCAACGGAGAAACTGTTATAGATCCAACCGTTGGCATTGCAGATTTTTTATCCGTTTCTTATGTAAATTCAAATAGTAAATTAAGTGATAAAAATATATTCGGCATGGATATAGATGACCAAATGGTTATGCTTGCAACTCTCAACATGCTTTTAAATGGAGATGGAAATGCAAAAATAATTCCACAACCAGATGGATATGGTTCGTTACTAACAAAATTTAACGACCAAGGCGAACCTATACAACTTATACCTTCAATGAATCAAAATGGAAATTGGGATAATAGGCCTGATACTAATTCCATAAAAAAATTTGACGTAGTGCTAACGAATCCTCCTTTTGGTGATGATCGGGCATTTACACCAACTGATCAAACTGATTTAGACATAATTAAATGTTACGAACTTTGGAATCTTTATGGTACTGATAATAATAAGAAAAAGAACAAAAAAGATGCAAATAAAATAGATTTGGGAGTCATTTTCTTAGAGAATGCATACCATATTCTAAAAGAAAATGGAAGACTAGGAATAGTACTATCTAATTCTATAGCAAGTATAGATTCTCATCGTATCGCTCGCCAATGGTTAATGGATAAAATGCGTATTGTAGCGATTTTTGATTTACCTGCAAATGTCTTCGCAGAAACAGGGGTTAACACTTCTATTATTGTTGCTTATAAACCTAGTAAAGAAGAATTAAATCGTTTGAAGGAACAAAACTATGAGGTCTTTGCCCGAGAGATTAATAAAGTTGGTTACGAAGTCAAAACTAGTAAACGTGTAAAATTCTTTTCAACAAAGTATAAGATAAATTATGAAACATTTGAAACAGTAATTGATAAAGATGGAAATCCTGTTATTGACGAAGATTTTACTAAAACAATAATAGATTTTAAAGAATGGTGTTCGGGACAAGAGAAAAATTTACAAGATTTATTTATAAAAAATAAATAATAATATGAGTGAGTATACACATACACCAAATACAATTTGCTTTAAAGATATTGAAAAACATGATTTCAATCTTTCGGCTTCACAATATAATAAAGTTATTATTCCTAATGATAATTGTAAATTAGTCAGAGACTTTCTGACTCGCAATTTAGTACGCGGTGATTTAGGAGTAGAAGTGGGTGCAACGAATTACATAGATAAATCCCCATACAGATTTATTAGAACTAAAGCTTTACAAGCACATTCTTTTTTACTTGATATAACAAAAGAAACAGCGTTGCCTATTTTACCTAATATATTTGTTCAAATGAATCTTAAAAAAGGTGATTTATTAATTTCTAAAGACAGTAATATTGGTGAAATTGTAATCCTTGATAAGGATTATCCTAACTATATGCTTTCTGGTGCAATTTATAAGTTGCCAATAAAAGAAAAATGGAAATATTATTTGTTATCATTTATCAAACATGATATATTTAGAGAACAATTAGATTCTATGGTACCAAAAGGTGCAACAATTCGTCATGCTAAAACGATGTTTTTAGACTGCAAAATCCCTTTACCAAAATATAATACAGAGGCTATTATTGTGTTTGTTTCGATTTTAACACAGGCAATAATTAATAAAGAAATCCAAATAAAAGTACGTTTTAATAAGATTTTAGAATTAATAGAAGAAGAACTCAAGTCAAATCAAAAGCCTAATAATTTTGTTTATAAATTACCTAAATTTGAAGATTTGTCAAATTTAGGACGTTTAGATACAAACATGTATAGATACTCTTTTAAAAAGGAAATTTTCTATATTATAAATTATAGTGGTGGCTTTAAGACTATAGAACAACTTGGATTTAAAATGTCAAGAGGACAAAATTTACAAATTTCTAATATAGGAAAAAGTATTTATTCAACAAAATGGCATCCTAATTTCTATACTCTTATTTTGCCAATGTTTTTATCAAAATATGGAACCGTAAATAAGATAAGTTATTTAGGCAATAAAAATATATTAAAGACATAAAAAAAAGGAGATTTGATATTTGGAGCAGAAGGATTTGAGAAAGGTCGTTCTGTAGTGATAGTTGAAGAGCAATCAAATTCTATTACTAATATTCATGGAATAACACTTCAACAAAATAAGCATGATTTGAATAATGCAATCTTCGTTAAATGCATTTTGGATTATTTAAGAAGTAAAGGATTGATAGATTTATTTGCTGTAGGAGGAAATGGAGGAAGTTTAGCTCAAAAATATTGGACATATATACCATTCCCGTTATTTAGTGATAAAAAACGAAATGAAATGGTATCATTATACTTTAATTCAATAGAATATGATACACAAGATTTTACAATAGAAAATTTTATCGAGAAAGATAATATATTTAACGAAAAAGCTGGAATCTATGAATTAGACAAATCACTTAAACAATTAAAACTCATATTAAATGAAACGATTGATAATATAGTTAATGATAAAGAAGTAAATATTAATTTTAATATTTAAGTTTATTAATCATGGGTAAAATAGTAACTACATATCTTATTGACGGTAATTCTAAATGTATGAAATACTCATCCATCAGCAACAAGATTTATCAAATTAATGCCCATTATGTTTTAACATCCAATCTTACTTTTTCCTATCCTAGTATAGCCACAATATTTTGTCTTGGAAGGCCTATAAATGGTTGGAATGAATGGAAAAGGAAATAAAAGATGGAAATACATTAGATTTAATTTATAGAAAACAATTGATATTAAATATATGAAACTTTTAGATATTATCGCTATTTTAGGAGCTCTTGCATGGTTGCCTCAAATTATTTCTTGGATATATAATTGGATGAAGAAACCTAAAATATCAATATACCATGATGGCGAAGCCGAAGTTGGTTATATAAAGAATGGAAATGTGTTCAATCTTAGATTTTCATTTCTTGCAAGAGATAAACACGCATTAATAGATGATATGGAATTAGTACTTACAGATATTGATGGAGCACACCACACTCTAAAATGGATGTGGTATAGTGAAACATTTTATGAACTTCAAGGCCCTGCTGGTAACTCAATTATGGCCAAACAACAGAATGCAATAGCGATTAATGCATTTAAGGATGTATTAATCGAAAAGTTCATAGGATTCCAATCCACTACATTTCTTGAAAAGAAAAAACAATTAGCTTATAAATTGACAACATTTATCGAAAACCAGAAAATAAATGGGAATGTAAATATTGATGATATCAAACGTTCAAATGAATATAATGAATTAATTCGTTTATATAAGAATTCTTTATTTTGGAAAGCCGGAAATTATTCTGCAGTTGCAAAGATTCATGTGGCAGACACAAATGAAACAATTAGTCATAGTTTTAATTTTAGATTATCTGAACTTGAAATCGACACCCTAAATAAAAATATTGAATTTGCAAAATCTGTTGTAGACTGTGAGTTTATTGATACAACTCAACAACCTACAGGTACATGGTTATGGGCTAAGCCAACAATCAATTAACAATGTTTTAAATACGATTTGTTTACATTTATGAAAAGTTCTTTTTCTTGTCTAGAGAAAATAGCATATGGTTTAAAGAATCAAGGCATACACGCCGAAAAAGCCTATGACTTACGACTGAAAAGTGGGCCGGTTTTGCATCAAAAGTGGGCCACTTACGGGTCGTAAACAGGCCGCTAACAGTATGAAAGCAGATGTGTGTCATTTGCTTAACATACAGCCTTATAAAGCACATTAAATATTTAGACTGAAAGAAAAAACACATAAAATGGTTACGATTTTCAGCGTGTTTTTTATTTGCAGACTTATGCAGGGTGGCATGACGGCGAGAAAGGAGCAGAAAATATGGATGTCTAAAAGGCGAGGACATTGGTCTCAAAGTTTTAAAAAGCAATAAAAAACCTACGTTTATTGCGCCATGTATAATAAAAAAGCTAATTTTGCATGACGACACGCAGTTGTTATCGTAACAACATTCTAACCGACATGGCAAGTATTCTTATAGTTGAAGACGACCTTACATACGCCACCATGATGCAGACATGGCTGCGCAAAAAAGGTTTCACGGTTGAGAAAACAAGCTCTGTAAGCGCCGCGGCACGGGCTGTGACCGACGGCACAGGCTTCGACCTCATACTGTCTGACCTCCGTCTGCCCGACCACGACGGTCTGTTTCTGCTCAACTGGCTGCGCAAGAAAAACATGCAGACGCCATTCATCGTGATGACGAGCTATGCCGAGGTACAGAACGCCGTCCTCGCCATGAAGGCGGGTGCCACCGACTATATCGCCAAACCGTTTCAGCCCGACATCCTACTGGAGAAGATCCAGGAGGCGCTGAGGGCTCATGCGTCCTCACAGCCCCCCACCCCTCTGTCCGATGCCAGCGCACCAGCTGC
>ENA-OPEU01000212-OPEU01000212.1-human-gut-metagenome-genome-assembly--contig:-NODE-212-length-10244-cov-3.169987_pt1 | contig 10244 bp, 7 predicted proteins | sample MGYA00241639_ERZ501541 | MGnify/ENA primary metagenome ERZ501541 (study PRJEB25962, sample SAMEA2042428) | human gut metagenome | biome: human gut; feature: human-associated habitat; material: faeces...
CCATTGCAAGAGGACAACAGCGTGTACTTGTCGTAATGGCTACCGGTACTGGTAAGACTTTCACTGCTTTCCAGATTATCCATCGTCTCCATAAAAGCGGAGCAAAGAAAAAGATTCTTTATCTTGCAGACCGAAATATCCTCATTGACCAAACAATGGTGCAAGACTTCAAACCTTTCAAGAAGTTTATGACTAAGATAACTTCTGTTGGGGAAGGCGAAGAGAAAATTGACTCCTCATACGAGGTATATATGGCGTTATACCACCAACTGGTTGGAAAAGAGGCCAAGCCAGATCCGTTTTTGGAGGTGCAGCCAAACTTCTTTGATTTGATTATCGTTGACGAGTGCCATCGTGGTAGCGCAAAGGACGATTCTGCATGGCGCAAAGTATTGGAGTATTTCAGCTCGGCTACCCAAATCGGTATGACTGCTACCCCGAAAGCTGATGAAGGAGCAAACAACTTGGATTATTTCGGAGAGCCGGTATATACCTATTCCCTTCTTCAAGGAATCCAAGATGGTTTCTTGGCTCCATATCGGGTTACTGCCGACTTCATCAACGTTGATTTGCAGGGCTGGACTCCCGATGAAGGTGAAATAGATTTGTTAGGAAAGGAGATTGAACAGAAATTATATCAAAGACAGAATATAGGTCGTGACCTTGCCATTAAGTTAAGGCGTAAAGTAGTAGCACACAGGATTACCCAAATGTTATACGACATCGGTCGTATGACAAAGACAATCGTGTTCTGTTCAGATATTGAGGAAGCCGCCGAAATGCGAACACTGCTTATCAACATAAATAGCGATTTATGTAAAAAATCTCCTTACTACGTAACACGCATTGTCGGAGAGGACAAAGAGGGGAAGAAGCAGTTAGACAACTTTATCAGTGTTGACGAACCTTATCCGGTAATTGTTACTACCTCCGAACTTCTATCTACAGGAGTGGACTGCAAAACTTGTGGCTTAATCGTCATTGATAAAGAAATTGGCTCTATGACGGAATTTAAGCAAATCATCGGGCGTGGCACACGACTTAGAAAAGACAAAGGCAAGTGGCATCTGGAAATCCTCGACTTCCGCAATGCTACCGCAAAATTCAAAGACCCGTCATTTGACGGCGACCCTGAACCACCCAAAGGCGGTGAAAAAAAGCCGAAGCCATATCCGCCTGTTCCCTCAAATCCTCCAACAGCTCACGAACCTCGTGAAAAGTATCTTATCAATGGAAAGGATATTCGTATTGCACATGAGATAGTATCTGTTTTGGGAGAGGATGGCAAAACCATGAGAACGGAAAGCGTTCAGTCCTTTGCGAGAAAGCAACTGTTGCGACACTATCAAAGTTTGGATGATTTCGTACAAACGTGGACTGAAGCAGAACGCAAACAGGCGGTTATGGATGAGTTAAAGGAATATGCCATCTTGATAGACGCAGTACGTGAAGCAAATCCGGCATTGAAAGATGCCGATATCTTCGATGTGATATGTCACGTTGCATTTGACCAACCACCATTGACGAGGAAAGAAAGGGCTAACAATATAAAGAAACGTAACTACTTCGGAAAGTACGAAGGCAAGGCTCGTGAAGTATTGGAGGCTCTTCTTGACAAATATGCGGAGAATGGTATTCTTGACTTTGAAAAGGCAAATATTTTGGAGATTCCTCCATTCAACAGCATAGGGAAACCAACTAAAATCATAAAACTATTTGGTGGCAAAGTCGCTTTTGAACAAGCCATCAAAGAATTGGAATATCAAATATATAAATCAGCTTAAAAATGGCAGTAAATAATATCATAAAGCGAATCCAGAATATCATGCGTCAAGACGCGGGTATCAATGGTGACGCACAAAGAATTGAACAGATGACTTGGATGTTCTTCTTGAAAGTCTATGACACACAAGAAGAAACATGGGAATGGAAAGATGAGAAATACAAGTCCATTATCCCCGAGGATTTGCGTTGGCGTAACTGGGCAATAGATAAAAAAGACGGTGAAGCATTGACTGGAGAAGCCCTACTCTCTTTCGTCAATGAGAAACTGTTTCCTACCTTGAAGAATCTCCCGATAGATGCCAATACCCCAAGAGCTAAAAGCATTGTTCAAGAAACATTTGCAGACTTGAACCAGTATATGAAGAATGGAACGCTTCTGCGCCAAGTGGTCAACATTGTAAACGAAATCGAATTTGACGATGCTGACGACCGTCACACATTCGGAGATATTTATGAGGGAATTTTGAAAGATCTGCAATCGGCAGGAAATGCCGGAGAGTTCTACACACCACGTGCATTGACTGATTTTATTGTGATGATGCTCGACCCGAAATTGGGCGAAACCTTTGGCGACTTCACCAGTGGAACGGGAGGCTTCCTCACCTCGGCACTTAAATATATGGGCAGGAATATTGGCTCTGCGGCAGATGGAGAAAAACTGCAAAATGCCGTTGTAGGTCAGGAATGGAAACCGTTGCCCTACCTTTTGAGCATCACAAACCTGCTGCTCCATGATATTGAAGCTCCCAACATAACCAACTGTGATTCGCTTGGAACGAATGTTACTGATTTCAAGGAAAGCGACAAGGTTGATGTTATCGGCATGAATCCTCCGTATGGTGGTAGCACGGAAGACAGCGTAAAAAGCAACTTCCCAGTACAGTACCGTTCAAGTGAAACTGCGGATTTGTTTATCGCCCTTATCATGTATCGCCTCAAAGCTGGTGGACGGTGCGGTGTGATTATCCCTGATGGTTTCTTATTTGGTACGGATGGAGCAAAACTTGCACTTAAAGAAAATCTCCTTCGCAAGTTCAATCTACATACAATCATCCGTTTGCCGGGTTCTATATTCTCTCCATACACATCTATTGCAACCAACATCCTTTTCTTTAATAATGAAGAAGCCGAAGGCTGCGAAGACGGATTCAATACACGAGAGACATGGTTCTATCGCTTGGATATGCCAGAAGGGTATAAACACTTCTCTAAGACCAAACCAATGAAGGTGGAGCATACCCTACCTATTCAGGAATGGTGGAAAGACAGGAAAGAAATTATAAGTGATGAAGTGGGTGAAAAGAGCCGTGTATTTACAGCCCAACAATTGATAGACTTGGATTGTAATTTTGACCAATGCAAGTTCCCGAAAGAGGAAGAAGAAATACTCCCTCCAGCAGAACTGCTCAAACAGTATTTTGAGAAACGTGCTGCACTCGACCATGAAATAGACAAAACGCTTTCTGAGATTCAAAAGATTCTCGGTATAGACATAAAATCGTGCAACTGATAATTGTGAAGTGATATGAAAGATTTGACCATCTCAAACATAGAAAGACAAAATGTACTTAACAACCGTTTTGCGGTCAGCAAAGTACAGGAGCATCTTGACATTGAAGGAATGCTCTTTGAGGGAGAGTATCGCTTTACAAAAAAGATGGTTGCTGATTTTTACGAAGTAGAAGAACGAACCATAGAACGCTACTTGGAAAAATATTCCGATGAATTATCAGCTAACGGATATATTTTATGTAAGGGTAAACTCCTGAAAGAGTTGAAGTTGCAGTTTGCTCCCGTTATAAATGTCGGGAGCAAAACGACCCAACTTGGATTGTTTAATTTCCGCTCATTCTTGGATATGGGTATGTTGCTTACAGAGAGTGAGAAAGCTAAAAAAGTCCGTAGTCTTATCTTGGATTTTGTGATTACCACCATCAACGAAAAGACCGGAGGAGGAACAAAATATATAAATCGCAGGGATGTACATTATCTTCCTGCTGCAATTGCAGAAGAAAACTATCGTAAAAATCTCACTTCTGCCATCAATCAATATGTGGACGGACATCCCACATACAAATATCCTCAAATTACAGACTTTATATATAAGGCTGTATTCAAGGAGAATGCTAAGGAGTATCGGGAAGTATTGAAGTTGGATTCCAAAGACAATGTTAGACACACGCTGTATTCAGAGGTTTTATTGGTTATTTCTTCTTTTGAAAACGGTGTGGGGGCAGCTCTCAGTGAACGGTTTAAAGAAAATGGTGGCAGGTTACTTACCATTGACGAGGTAGAGCGCATTGTGAATGAACTTGCCGAACATCCGATGCAGAAACCTTATTTAAATGATGCCAGAACCAAAATGGCTTCAAGGGATTTCAGTTTCCGGGATGCGTATCATGGTAATATAGCAGATTACCTGCAAGCTGTTACTCCTGAAGAATTTGAACGATTCATCGGTGACCAGTCTATTGATTTTGACCGTATCTTGGCGGATAACAAAGATGTGCTTAAACGCTTAAAGCAGGCAGAAGATGAGTAAGGAAATTATTTACATAGATTACGATGAAGTCTTAAACATCTATGGCAAAATGATTGATGCCAGTGATGGCGGTTTTGAAGGAGTACGTGACGAAGGGGGTATTCGTGCTACATTGGATTTTGTGCAAAATGATTTATACTATCCAACCTTTGCAGACAAACTAACCTATCTGATGTATAGATTCTGTTCCGGGCATTTCTTCAATGATGGGAATAAGCGTATTGCATTGACTTTAGGTACATACTTCTTACATAAAAATAATTACTATTGGCACGCTTGCATTTGTATGCGTACATTGGAATCTATCATTTATCATGTGGCAGCATCAAATATCGACCAAGATTTGTTGTTGCGCATCGTCAATAGCTTTTTGACAAGTAAAGACTATGACGAGGAACTGAAAATAGATATTGCCAATGCCATGAGTAAGGGCGAATTAGGAATACAAGGCGAAGATTACGAACAAGATTAAATATGAAAACTATAAAAATTATATTATTACTGTTTTGTATTATTTTAGGACTCAACGCTAAAGCACAAACAGTAGGTTATACTTATAAAGCACTTGCAGCCGAAGGTTGCAATATGAAGTACAGTGTAGCTAAGCAAGACACCATTTATTCGATAGTAGCAACAGTGCGTTCAGACAGAATGAATTTTCTCGCTGAACCAACTATGAAAATTCGGACATTCACAGGTAAATATCTTGAATTAAGAGGAACTGTGATTGGGAATGGAAGTCAATCTGCTGGTGTTATAAGTGGAAATATTGTAATCCCCGTTACAGAAATAAGTTCTACTGCTCAATTCAGAATTACTCCACAGCAGTTTGAAATCTTGAATGAAGGTGTGGCAAAAATTCGGTTGTCTATGACACCTATGAATCATGAACGTACCTTCAAAAAAGACAAGATAGGAAAAAAGTTATATCAGTTCTATCTGAAGGAAAAACAAAAAGACGAAAACTTCTAAGTCAATTAGAATAAAATGAACGGTAAGCAATTAAAAAACAGCATACTCCAGTGGGCGATACAAGGGAAACTTGTATCGCAAGACCCTAATGACGAACCGGCATCTGTACTTCTTGAACGTATCAGAGCCGAAAAAGCCAAATTAGTTAAGGAGAAGAAAATCAAGAAGGATAAAAACGAATCAATCATTTACCGTGGTGACGATAATTCCTATTATGAAAAGTTTATCGCTACGGGGGAAGTAAAGTGCATTGATGAGGAGATTCCGTTTGAGATTCCGCAGGGGTGGGAATGGGAACGTTTGGGAAATATCACGACTATCAAAGGAGGAAAAAGAATTCCAGTTGGAATGAATTTGTCTACTATAGATACAGGGCACAAATATATCCGGGTTGCAGACATGAAGAATCATTCTATAAAGAATGATGACATACACTACATTACCGATGAAATTTATGAAAAAATAAAGGCATACATTATTTCCAAAGATGACCTTTATATCACAGTTGCCGGAACAATTGGAAATGTTGGCATTGTTCCAGAAGAATTTAACAATGCCAATCTTACTGAAAACGCCGATAAAATAGAAATTTATGCTTTATGTAAATTGTATTTACTTTATACTCTTTTGTCAGATGTTGTTCAAGAACAGATTCGCGAATGCACAACTAAGGTTGGGCAACCTAAATTGGCAATAATTAGAATCCAAAATTTCTTAATCCCGATTGCTCCATTAGCCGAGCAAAAACGAATTTCAAATAGAATAGAGGTATTGCTACCAATTGTAGATAAATATGAGTTTCTTTCCTCGAAACTTGTAAAATTAAATAGCTCTATAAATGAGTTTCTCAAGAAATCAATTCTCCAAGAGGCAATACAGGGAAAACTTGTTCCACAGATTGCAGAAGAAGGCGCAGCCCAAGAATTGCTTGAACAGATTAAAGCCGAAAAAGAAAAACTCGTCAAAGAAGGTAAATTGAAGAAGTCTGCTTTAACAAACTCTGTAATCTATAAAGGTGACGATAACAAGTACTTCGAGAAGATTGGTGAAATTGAAAAAGACATTACTGACGAGATACCATTTGAAATACCTGATTCTTGGGCATGGGTAAGGCATAATGACTTATTTGATATCTCGGGCGGTTCTCAACCTCCAAAGTCTATATTTCAAACACAAGAAAAAGAAGGATATATACGGTTATTTCAAATTAGAGATTATGGACCTAACCCACAACCTGTACATATACCACTTTCTACGGCCAGTAAGATTTCTCAGAAAGGAGACATTCTGTTAGCTCGTTATGGTGCCTCTTTAGGGAAAGTATTTTATGCAGAATACGGAGCTTATAATGTGGCATTAGCAAAAGTTATCCCATTATACGAATCTCCGCTTATATTTCAGAAATATATTTTTCTATATTATTGTAGTTCTATATACCAAAATGAAATTGTCAATCGGAGCCGATGTGCACAAGCGGGATTCAATAAAGAAGACCTCAATTCATTGTTATTCCCTTTGCCACCTTTAGCTGAACAATATAGAATTGTAGAAAAGTATGAAAAAGCAATAGCAAGTATTATGAGCAGGTAAGCAATGAAAATACTGATATAACAGAAGAAATACCTTTTGACTTGCCTAATAATTGGACTTGGATTAGATTTGGTCAATACGTTAGAATGTCTATCGGAAAAACACCACCACGAGGCGAAACTAAATATTGGACAAATGGGATATATCCATGGGTCTCAATTTCTGACATGTCTGATTATGGATTGGTTAAAACAACAAAAGAAACTGTTTCGGAATATGTTCAAAGTTTATTTGGAGATATATCTTCTGCCGGAACTTTAATAATGAGTTTTAAGTTAACGGTAGGCAGAACTTCTATTTTAGATATTTCGGCATATCATAACGAAGCAGTTATATCCATATATCCTTTTGTGGATAAGGATTATAGAACAAGAAATTATCTGTTTTATATCTTGCCAATTATATCCAATCTTGGAGATTCTAAAGATGCTATAAAAGGTAAGACATTAAATTCTAAGAGTTTGAATAATCTATTATTGCCACTTCCTCCTCTTAATGAACAAGGGCGAATAGTGGCAATAATAGAACAATTATTTGATAAGTTGAGATAATTTATTTATTTGGTAAGCTATTCGTTGCTGTTCCGCTAATGGCGGAATACCAATAGTTAGATTGTAGAATAGCTCTTTATTGAGGTGCGGGATTGCTGCACCTCTTTTTGAATTTCTCAGTTCCGCTTTATAAAACAGAATGAAAGCCAAAACATAAGGCTTCCACATTACAGAAGAAATCCATAGTTGCTTGAACGTACTTCCCATATATCCATCTTGTGTAACGGAGAAAACTTCACCGGAATTTTCACCATCCACAAGAATGATGTTATCGCCCGCATAGACAAATTTTCCTTTATCAATAACGTTGGCAGATGATTTCCCACGCAGGTATTTTGCATCCAAACAGATGCCCTTCCCGGTTCTTTTTTCTCCATCGGTCAGTTGGCATACATCTTTCAAACGTAACACAGTCCAGTTATTGGGATATTCAAAAGGAATCTCAAATTCAACGATTTGCCCATTTATCCTCTCATAATACTTGTTATCGTCACCTTTGAATATAATAGAATCGGTTAAGGCAGACTTCTTTAGTTTACCGTCTTTGACAAGTTGCAATTTCTCTTGCCGTATTTGTTCGAGTAATTCTTGTGCTGTACCTTCGTCTGCAATCTGTGGAACAAGTTTTCCCTGTATTGCCTCTTGGAGAATAGACTTCTTTAGCTTATCATTGATTGAAATATTCAACTCTTCCAAGCAGTCCTGTACTTCGCTATATTTTTTTATAAGTGGCAAGAGTTCTTCTAATTTGGCAACAATTCTCTTTTGTTCGGGAAGAGGGGGAAACGGTAATAATAATCCTTTTAAACGATTCGCTGAAAGTCCAGGCATTGCAGTTCCTACTGAAGCTAAGTTATTGCTTTCTTTTAATAGGTAGATAAAGTGATATACATATTCGCAAATGCCATTTACACATGGGCGTAATCTATGGACATGATTTTGAAGACAAATATCATAATCATAGTTCCAAATTGCAGAACGACCGTAACCTGCACCACCTTCACAAACAAGCAAATCGCCTTTTGTAGCAGAACATGTTTTTATTTCTTCCTCTGTAAAATTCATAACTTTTACATTATCAAGGATGAAATATCCCCAATATAGATTGGATGTTGTAATAAATTTCTGTGGTGTTCCGCCATTCTTATTACTACCACTTTGCTGCTTTCCACTTGTATGATTGAAGATGTTGCCAATGCGTGTCCATTCCCACCCCTGCGGTATCTCAAACGGAATCTCCTCGTCAATGCATTTCACCTCTCCAGTAGCGAGAAACTTCTCATAATAGGAATTCAATGAATTTGTGAAGGCTATACATTATTAATGATAGCGAATTGTTTAACTAATAATGTATCAGACATGAGCATTGAAAATTTTGAAACGTATCTTCGTCAAGGGAATATGGCGGAGAATACGGTCGCGGCTTACCTCTATGCCGTAAGAGAATACTATTCCCAACACAAGGAACTGAACAAGTGCAATCTGCTTGTTTATAAAACTTATCTCATTGAGAAGTTCAAGCCTAAAACTGTAAATCTTCGTATTCAGGCAATGAACAAGTATCTTGATTGCATGGGAAAATCTCGTCTGAGATTAAAATCCGTCAAGGTACAACAGCGTAGTTATTTGGAAAATGTAATCAGCAATGCCGACTATGTTTTCCTAAAAAACAAACTTAAAAAAGAGGAAAATCAAGAGTGGTATTTCGTAGTCCGTTTCCTTGCTGCCACTGGAGCAAGAGTCAGTGAACTCATACAAATGAAGGTGGAGCATGTGCAGATGGGCTATTTTGACATCTACACCAAAGGTGGCAAGATACGCCGTATCTACATTCCGAAGGCTTTGCGCAAGGAAGCTACAGAATGGCTTGGCAAAGTTAATCGTACCACTGGTTATCTTTTTCTTAACCGCTTCGGTGAACGTATCACTACAAGAGGTATTGCGCAACAGTTGAAAAACTATGCTTTAAAATATGGCTTGAATGAAAAAGTAGTTTACCCTCACTCATTCCGACATCGTTTTGCCAAGAATTTCTTGGAGAAGTTCAACGACATTTCTTTGCTTGCCGACCTGATGGGGCATGAGAGCATAGAAACTACTCGTATTTATTTGAGACGTAGCAGTGCCGAACAGCAAGAGATTGTTGATAAGGTTATAACATGGTGATTGGGTGTCGGGAGATGGACCTGTGGGAGAATATCCTTCCACAGGTGCTTAGCTCTACGGCAGGTCAAAATGGCGCAGATTTCCTGCGCCAAACGGTTTTCCGTTCTGCGGCAAACGATTTTTCAATCTGCTGAGAACGGTTTTCAGGTATGCCGACATCCATTTTACGGGCTTTGCCGTGACGGATAGTGGGTAAAAAGGAGACGTGGATATTTTCCGGAGGATGTTCTCCGCTCTCACTCCTCCTACAAACGGTTTTTCACCCTAAAGGGTTCGCATCCTTCAGACTTCTTCTGTACCAATACTTTAAGGTGAACTTTCTGACTTTACATCCTTCACCGGGATTTCACCGAGATATGATATGCGGCATACAGATTCCGATTTACAAATGTAAACCACTTGGTAATCAATAGGGTTATGGTGAAGGACTTGACAAAGGCTTTTTCATGTCGTATATTTGCAAACGAGAAGACACCGAAAACACAAAGCCTATGGACTTCAAAAAGATTGCATGCACCGCCATAAGACGGTGGAATGAGAAACGACATACGGACAAAACAGCGGGTACCCGTCGTACTACCTTACCGGAAACCCAAAAACCTCAACCTGCGCAAGGTGTACCGACGGCACAGCCGGCC
>ENA-OPEU01000213-OPEU01000213.1-human-gut-metagenome-genome-assembly--contig:-NODE-213-length-10188-cov-2.512385_pt1 | contig 10188 bp, 10 predicted proteins | sample MGYA00241639_ERZ501541 | MGnify/ENA primary metagenome ERZ501541 (study PRJEB25962, sample SAMEA2042428) | human gut metagenome | biome: human gut; feature: human-associated habitat; material: faeces...
TTTCGTCACTGCCCCCCGCCTGTGATTCAGTAGCGTCTGGCAGATCGACCTCCACGCTCTGGGTGATGATGGGCGCTGTCGCCATAAAGATCAGCAACAGCACCAGCAGTACGTCCAGCAACGGTACAATGTTGATTTCGGACTTGAGATCGCGACGACCTCGTCCACGCGCTCTGGCCATGGCTTACCCCTTGTTGCTCTCGCTAACGGTAAACGCCTGGCGGTGCAGAATCGCGGTAAACTCTTCCATAAAGTTGTCGTAATTCAGTTCCAGTTTGTTTACGCGCTGGTTTAGGCGGTTATAAGCCATTACCGCCGGAATTGCGGCGAACAAACCAATTGCCGTCGCAATCAACGCTTCTGCGATACCGGGCGCAACCATTTGCAGTGTTGCTTGTTTTACCGCCCCGAGGGCGATAAAGGCGTGCATGATCCCCCAGACCGTACCAAACAGACCAATATACGGGCTGATGGAGCCAACCGTACCGAGGAACGGAATGTGCGTTTCCAGATTTTCAAGTTCACGATTCATGGAAATACGCATCGCACGCGACGCCCCTTCCACTACGGCTTCCGGCGCATGGCTATTGGCACGATGCAGGCGCACAAACTCTTTGAAGCCGCTGTAAAAGATTTGTTCCGAACCGCTCAGATTATCCCGTTTCCCCTGGCTCTCTTGATAGAGGCGAGAGAGTTCGATTCCAGACCAGAATTTATCTTCAAACGCTTCGGCTTCGCGCGCCGCTGCGTTAAGAATACGGGTCCGCTGGATAATAATGGCCCAGGATGCGATTGAAAAACCAATCAAAATCAACATGATAAGTTTAACCAGAAGGCTAGCCTTCAGGAACAAATCAAGGATATTCATGTCAGTCACTGCTTAAACTCCGCGACAATAGACTTGGGAAGCGCACGAGGCTTCATTTTGAGTGGGTCAACGCAAACAACCAGAACCTCTGCTTCATTCAACAAAGTATTCTCGGCGTTGACAATACGTTGCGTGAAAACCAAAGAGGTGCCACGCATTGATGTTATTTCAGTCTGTATTTCGAGCATATCGTCGAGCCGCGCAGGTGCGTAATATTCCACCGTCATTTTACGTACCACAAAGGCAACGCGTTCAGCCATCAGCGCCTGTTGACTGAAATGATGATGACGCAGCATCTCTGTGCGTGCTCTTTCATAAAAAGCGACGTAACTGGCGTGGTACACCACACCACCGGCATCGGTATCTTCATAGTAGACGCGAACCGGCCATCGAAACAGCGTTGTATTCACTTTACATCCCGGTAATGCAACAAAAGTTAGAGCTTTTAAACGCTGCTACTATACGCGCGCGATTGAGGTTTGGGAATGAGGGCAAGTTAAGGGAGCGTAAAAATTTATGGGTCTGACTCGGCCCATAAATTTTTAAAGAGAATTCTGATTTAAAAGAAGAAGAAAATCAGCCCGACAATGAGAACAATATCGGCAAGCAATGGGCAAAAAATCCCTTGCCAGAGAACCTTCTGCGGACGAAAGCCCACGCCGTGAATCACACCAGCACAGACGGCCCACATCAGCAGTAAACCATGCCAGATTTCCAGTTCACTGGTCTTCGCGGCGAAACGTGATGGGTCCCAAAACATACATCCTGCTAACAGAAGTGCCATCACGAAGGAAAGCGCCCGCAGGGGGCGCTTGTCCATTACCGCATACAAGGTTGCGATAATCTTACTCATCAGATGTCTTCTTGACCGGCTTTGCCTGATTCGACGTGCTCAAGCGCCAGCGCGGTGATTACCCCAAACGAACAGGCAAGAAGCGTTCCCAGAATCCATGCGAAATACCACATTTTTAGCTCCTTACTTAGTACAGAGAGTGGGTGTTACGTTCAATATCTTCTTTGGTGATACGACCGAACATTTTCCAGTAACACCAGGCGGTGTAGAGCAGAATGATCGGTACCAAAACCACCGCAACCCAGGTCATGACGTTAAGCGTCAGCTGGCTGGAAGTTGCATCCCACATTGTCAGACTTGCGTTCATCATGGTGCTGGACGGCATCACAAACGGGAACATTGCGATACCGGCAGTCAGGATGATGCAGGCCAGCGTCAGGGAAGAGAACACAAACGCCCACGCGGCTTTATCCATACGTGCAGTCAGGATGGTCAGCAGCGGCAGAACCACACCCAGTGCCGGAATAGCCCACAGAATTGGCGTGTTGTTGAAGTTAACCAGCCATGCGCCAGCTTCACGAACCACTTCTTTATTAAGCGGGTTAGAGGCTGCGTAATGGTCCATTGTCGATTTCACGACATAACCATCGATACCGTACATCACCCATACGCCAGCCAGTGCGAAACAGACCAGTGTCACCAGTGCCGCCACCTGAGCCGTTGCACGGGTACGCAGGTGCAGTTCGCCCACGGTACGCATTTGCAGATAGGTTGCGCCCTGAGTAATGATCATCCCTACGCTCACCACGCCTGCCAGCAGGCCGAACGGGTTAAGCAGTTGGAAGAAGTTACCGGTGTAGTACAGACGCAGATATTCATCAACGTTGAACGGTACGCCCTGCAACAGGTTACCGAACGCTACACCAATCACCAACGGCGGAACGAAGCTACCAATGAAGATGCCCCAGTCCCACATGTTACGCCAGCGGGTTTCTTCAATCTTGGAGCGGTAGTCAAAACCGACCGGACGGAAGAACAAAGACGCCAGCACGAGGATCATCGCCACATAGAAGCCGGAGAACGCAGCAGCATAGACCATCGGCCAGGCAGCAAACAGTGCGCCGCCCGCGGTGATCAGCCAAACCTGGTTACCGTCCCAGTGTGGTGCGATGGAGTTAATCATAATTCGACGCTCGGTGTCGTTACGACCGAGGAAACGGGTGAGCATGCCCACCCCCATGTCGAAACCGTCAGTGACTGCAAAACCAATCAGCAGAACGCCAACCAGCAGCCACCAGATAAAACGCAATACTTCATAATCGATCATTTGACGACTCCTGTCTTAGCGTGCCGGCTGAGTAGTCGAGGAAGACTGCTCAAAGTGATAGCGACCGGTTTTCAGGCTGCTTGGGCCGAGGCGTGCAAACTTGAACATTAAGAACAATTCTGCCACCAGGAACAGGGTATACAGGCCGCAAATCAGCACCATTGAGAAGATGAGATCGCCTGCGGTCAGTGACGAGTTCGCCACAGCTGTCGGCAGCACTTCACCGATAGCCCACGGTTGGCGACCATATTCAGCCACGAACCAGCCCGCTTCTACAGCAATCCACGGCAACGGAATACCGTACAATGCGGCGCGCAGCAGCCATTTTTTCTCGCCAATGCGGTTGCGGATGACACTCCAGAAAGAGAGAGCGATGATTGCCAGCAGCAGGAAGCCACACGCCACCATGATACGGAACGCGAAGTACAGCGGCGCTACACGCGGAATGGAGTCTTTGGTTGCCTGTTGAATCTGAGCTTCAGTCGCATCAGCCACGTTTGGCGTATAGCGTTTCAGCAGCAGACCGTAACCGAGATCTTTCTTCATGCTATTGAACTGGTCACGAACGGCCTGGTCAGTAGAACCAGAACGCAGTTGTTCGAGCAGAGAGTACGCCTTCATCCCGTTACGAATGCGTTCTTCATGCTGCACCATCAGTTCTTTCAGGCCGATAACTGGAGTATCCACGGAACGCGTTGCAATGATGCCCAGCGCGTAAGGGATCTGGATCGCAAATTTGTTCGTCTCCTCTTCCTGATCAGGAATGCCGAACAGAGTAAAGGCAGCAGGTGCAGGTTGCGTTTCCCACTCGGCTTCGATAGCAGCCAGTTTGGTTTTCTGCACGTCGCCCATTTCGTAACCGGATTCATCACCCAGAACAATAACAGACAGAACGCCATACCGAAGCTGGCAGCGATAGCAAAGGAGCGTTTAGCGAAGGCGAAGTCACGACCTTTCAGCATATACCATGCGCTGATACCGAGGATGAACATTGCGCCAGTCACATAACCAGAAGCTACGGTGTGAACGAATTTCACCTGAGCAACCGGGTTAAGCACCAGCTCGGAGAAGCTCACCATCTCCATACGCATAGTTTCAAAGTTGAAATCGGACGCGATTGGGTTTTGCATCCAGCCGTTTGCAACCAGAATCCACAGTGCGGACAGGTTTGAACCGAGCGCCACCAGCCAGGTGACACACATATGCTGAACTTTACCCAGACGATCCCAACCGAAGAAGAACAGACCTACAAAGGTGGATTCGAGGAAGAAGGCCATCAGACCTTCGATTGCCAGCGGCGCACCGAAGATATCCCCTACATAGTGGGAATAGTAAGACCAGTTAGTCCCGAACTGGAACTCCATGGTCAGACCGGTAGCCACACCCAGAGCAAAGTTGATACCAAACAACTTGCCCCAGAACTTGGTCATATCTTTATAAATCTGTTTGCCGGAAAGGACGTAGACCGTTTCCATAATGGCCAGCAGGAACGCCATACCGAGCGTCAGTGGCACAAAAAGGAAGTGGTACATCGCGGTCAAGGCAAACTGTAAGCGCGACAGTTCGACTATATCTAACATCATGACTCCTTGCTCATCGCATGAAGACTCCGAGAGTGAACCCCGTTAGAAAGGGTCACACGCATGCCCCAATACAAAATTATTTGCTCGCCTCTATCGTTGCCATTTCATCAAAAGAGGAAAAGACAATGATAAAAAAGTTACAAATGTGTTAATGAATAAACCAAATTGATCCCGTAATTATATTACGCCGCAAAATCCTTACAATAAACAGGTTTTTATTGAGCAAATTTGCATTTTTCGACAGTGATCAATTTATAGCGAAATTGTCACGATCTCACCAATTTGATCTACAACAATTTATCGTGTTTTGCAGATTTTTTTCAAGAATTAAAAATTGATTTATATCAAAATCAACCACATATGTTAATTATGTGTGAATCATGAGCCACTGGTAACTTTATTGTTAATTTATTGTAACAAAATAGCACAGTAAAATTACCCACATGGAAATATATAGATAAAAAACCAGTATTTTATTTAACAGAGCCGCTTTATCGACTTTTTATAATACTAATTAGTTAGAGTAGCTACTTTATTGCCATTTTACATAACATATTTTTATCAACGTTAATTGATTGTTGTCTTTATGAGCAACGTACTGTAAATCCGTCACTTATTGTTTCATTGGTAATAATCACAAGAAGAAATAGATACCTTAGGTATAGTCAGATGGAACAAGGATTTTCAAAATAAAATATATATGGTATTAATATTTCCCGATCTGTATTCAATGATTAGCTCAAAGATTGAAAATCAAGAGAAATTGTTATAGCAGTGATACGAAACAACAAAACGGAATGATTGCCAGCCGTTAGAAAACACCGGACACTCTCGTGTAAAAAGCTACCCTGTCTATGGATATAGCGATATCAACTCATCAAGCGTGGACTGAATGATATTCAGCTCCATATGGGCGGCAACCTGGAGGATAAACATGATTTCGCCGTTGGAATCAAGGTTGTTCTGCAATATCTACCAGACTGCTTCAATTTATCTGTTTTGGCAGTGCCATAATCTTAATTTAACTATTTGAAGATGATGATATTGTCAGATGCCAGAAATTTAGTAATCTGGAGAACCATGGTTACGATCACTAAATATTAAAGTAATAGTCGATAATTCAGTAACACATCGGGTAATATAATGTATTGATACATAATCATATTAAAAAAATTCGTGATTAAATAACATAAGAATATGTTTTATTATCATTAAAAAACCTTCTATTTCCATCATTCTTAAGATAATAGAACAGTGAATGATGGATAACTTCACCAGAAAAACAAGCAAGAATATAAAATTTAAAAATATGATTCCACTTTCATTGTTATAAAATGGCATCGTGAAGAGCGAGTTGATAATGCTGCAATGCTTCAGCATTCTGGCCCGAGGTTTCATAAATTTTGGCAATGTTATAATAGGAGTTGGCGCGCGTTGTCGCCGCATTTACCCCACTCGCTAACGAGAACGCTTTACGATTTGCCCAAATTGCTTCCGCTATGTTGCCATTTTTCTGATACGCCAGACCCAGGTTACTAAATGCCTGTCCGTAATTGCCGTCTAATTCTGTTGCCTGTTGGAAGAGTTGAATGGCTTGCTCAAGTTGACCGGTTTTATAAACAGCTTCACCTTCGCGATTATATTTTCTTGCCAGTTGAGTATCTCCACTGTTTTGCATCGCAGGCGAAGCCGGAGCTGAAGAGTCCGTCGCAGGCATTATCACAGTGGCTAAATCCCTGACGTCTAATGTGGTGTCGTTAAAATTGGCGTTGGTAACAGAGTTGATATCTTCAAACTCGCCGTTTGGATTGAGTTTAAACACGGTCCAGATGTTCCCTCGTTTTCCAGCAGGGACACTATAACTACGCACCAGGGAGCTCCCTACATAAACAAACACTCTTGCCTTACTGGCAGAGAGATAATTACTGTTGGGCAACCCTTTATTGCTATAGTCCTGCACGGCATAGATGTAACTTTCGCCAAAATGCTTTTTGCTGATAGTGACAGTTTCTGGTCCATAGCTATCCGTATCATCAACATCCAGATTAGCATCAGTCCCCTCTTTACTATCAAAATAGATATGTCCGCCAGGGAAGATCAAATGTGAATCAAGATCAAAAGGCTTTTCGCCCCAGCTCAAAACTACACGCATGCCATCCAGACTAGTCATTGCCGGACTAATCGCATAAGTCATGCCAGCACACGAACATTTGACCACCAGATTAGAATAGCCCTCTTTTTTGACGATCAATAAAGCATCTTGATCATCAGCAAATGTAGAATCCAGATTAACGCTGCCCGATGCATTTGTGGTTCCAGAAACAGATTGTGCGCCATTGCGTTGCAGCGTCATCGATGCTCCCTCAATGCGTTTATCTTTCACTGTCGCACTTAAAATATCGATATTTACATCGGCCGCATAAACGTCCGAATTTATACCCATCAGGGCCAGAGCAACTGGCAGAACAATTTTCTTCTTGTATAAATGCTTTTACAGAACGGAGAGGGAATATTTTGCCGGGCATTATTGCGCAGAAGATGGGAAAAAAGCAGTGGGCAAACTTTTCAGATTAGTGCCCGAATAAAAAAGGCCATCATAAGATGGCCAACCATGTCGAAACCGACAGCCCTTCGCCCCTCCTGTAGAGGGAAGCGGCGAGGGCTATTTCTTATTACAGATATTTATTTCAGAACAGTTTTCAGTGCTTCACCGATATCCGCCAGGCTGCGAACGGTTTTCACGCCTGCGGCTTCCAGAGCAGCGAATTTCTCATCAGCAGTCCCTTTCCCACCGGCAATGATCGCACCTGCGTGACCCATACGTTTGCCTTTCGGCGCAGTCACACCAGCGATGTAACCTACAACTGGCTTGGTAACGTGCTCTTTGATGTACGCCGCTGCTTCTTCTTCAGCGCTACCGCCGATCTCACCGATCATCACGATCGCTTCGGTCTGCGGATCTTTTTCGAACATTTCGAGGATGTCGATAAAGTTAGAGCCAGGGATCGGATCGCCGCCGATACCAACACAGGTCGACTGACCGAAACCGTAATCCGTGGTCTGTTTAACCGCTTCATAGGTCAGCGTACCGGAACGGGAAACGATACCCACTTTACCCGGTTTGTGAATGTGACCCGGCTGGATACCGATTTTGCATTCCCCCGGGGTGATAACGCCTGGGCAGTTCGGGCCGATCATACGAACGCCTGCTTCATCCAGTTTCACTTTCACCGTCAGCATATCCAGCGTCGGGATGCCTTCAGTGATGGTGATAATCAGTTTGATGCCTGCATCGATAGCTTCCAGAATGGAGTCTTTGCAGAACGGTGCTGGTACGTAGATAACAGAGGCGGTAGCGCCAGTAGCAGCAACAGCTTCACGCACGGTGTTGAACACCGGTGGGTAGTACCGCCTTTACCTGGGGTTACGCCGCCAACCATTTTAGTGCCGTATGCAATGGCCTGTTCTGAGTGGAAAGTCCCCTGGCTACCGGTAAAGCCCTGGCAGATAACCTTGGTGTTTTTATCAATTAAAATGGACATTATTTCCCCTCCACTGCGGCAACAACCTGCTGAGCTGCATCCGTCAGACCTTTTGCTGCAATAATATTCAGGCCGCTGTCAGCCAGTTTCTTCGCGCCGAGTTCGGCGTTGTTACCTTCCAGACGTACCACGACCGGTACGTTAACACCCACTTCTGCTACCGCGCCGATGATACCGTCAGCGATCAGGTCGCAACGAACGATACCGCCGAAGATGTTAACCAGAACGGCTTTCACTTTGTCGTCAGAGAGGATGATTTTGAACGCTTCGGTTACACGTTCTTTGGTTGCGCCGCCGCCAACGTCCAGGAAGTTAGCCGGTTCGCCGCCGTGCAGTTTAACGATGTCCATCGTACCCATTGCCAGACCTGCGCCGTTAACCATACAACCGATGTTACCGTCCAGCGCAACGTAGTTCAGTTCCCACTGTGCAGCCTGTGCTTCACGCGGATCTTCCTGCGACTGGTCACGCATTTCACGCAGATCAGGCTGGCGGAACAGTGCGTTGCCATCAGCGCCCAGTTTGCCGTCGAGGCAAATCAGATCGCCCTGTTTGGTAATAACCAGCGGGTTGATTTCGATAAGCGCAAGGTCGCGCTCCAGGAAAATGGTCGCCAGGCCCATGAAGATTTTGGTGAACTGCTGAACCAGTTTACCTTCCAGACCCAGTTTAAACGCCAGTTCGCGTCCCTGATACGGCATCGGGCCAGTCAGCGGATCAAGCGCAACTTTGTGGATCAGGTGCGGAGTTTCTTCCGCCACTTTTTCGATTTCCACGCCGCCTTCGGTGGAGGCCATAAAGACCACGCGACGGGAACTACGGTCAACAACGGCACCGAGATACAGCTCTTTAGCGATATCGGTCGCTGCTTCAACCAGAATCTGATTAACCGGTTGGCCATTGGCATCTGTTTGATACGTTACCAGACGCTTGCCCAGCCAGTTTTCTGCAAAAGCACGGATGTCTTCTTTGCTGTTTACAACTTTCACACCGCCCGCTTTACCGCGGCCACCAGCGTGAACCTGACATTTCACTACCCACGGACCGGCACCGATTTTTGAAGCGGCTTCTTCTGCTTCGCGCGGAGTAGTACAGGCATAACCCACGGGTGCTGGTAAGCCATAGCGGGCAAAAAGTTGTTTTGCCTGATATTCATGTAAGTTCATGTGTTCTGTCCATCCTTCAGTAATCGTTATCTTTTAAACCGTAGACCGAATATGACGTATCGCGTCCGGGTACTGCCGGTCACCCGTAGGCCTGATGTCGCATCAGACATCGCTTGTCGGATGCGGCGTAAGCGCCTTATCCGACCTACATTGGTGATCACCGTAGGCCTGATAAGACGCATTAGCGTCGCATCAGGCTTCGATTGCCGGAGAAGTCAATATTGTCTTATCCGGTCTACAGTGCAGGTGAAGCTTAAACTACTAAACGTCCAGCAGCAGACGCGTCGGATCTTCCAGCAACTCTTTGATCGTTACCAGGAAGCCCACGGATTCGCGACCATCGATCAAACGGTGATCGTAGGACAGCGCCAGGTACATCATCGGCAGGATCTCAACCTGACCATTCACTGCCATCGGACGATCTTTGATAGCGTGCATACCCAGAATTGCGCTCTGCGGTGGGTTGATGATAGGCGTTGACATCAGGGAACCGAACACACCACCGTTGGTGATGGTGAAGTTACCACCGGTCAGATCTTCAACCGTCAGCTTGCCGTCACGGCCTTTAACAGCCAGCTCTTTGATTTTCTTCTCGATGTCTGCCATGCCGAGGGTATCGACATCACGCAGAACCGGCGTCACCAGGCCGCGCGGCGTAGAAACCGCCATACTGACGTCGAAATAGTTGTGGTAGACCACATCATCGCCGTCGATAGACGCATTCACTTCCGGGTAACGTTTCAGGGCTTCAACCACCGCTTTCACGTAGAAGGACATAAAGCCCAGACGGATGCCGTGGCGTTTTTCAAACGCTTCACCGTACTGCTTACGCAGATCCATAATCGGCTTCATGTTGACTTCGTTGAACGTGGTCAGCATGGCGGTGGAGTTTTTCGCTTCCAGCAGACG
>ENA-OPEU01000216-OPEU01000216.1-human-gut-metagenome-genome-assembly--contig:-NODE-216-length-10109-cov-2.655361_pt1 | contig 10109 bp, 3 predicted proteins | sample MGYA00241639_ERZ501541 | MGnify/ENA primary metagenome ERZ501541 (study PRJEB25962, sample SAMEA2042428) | human gut metagenome | biome: human gut; feature: human-associated habitat; material: faeces...
AGCCGTCGGCTGCCGTAACGCCTAACGGTATGCGCTGTGCGTCCTTCAGCTGGTTGACGCTCACTGCCGTGTTGCCGGCCACGGTGTAAACCTTAGGAGCGTTGTCGGCATTGCCTGTAAGTCCGCTAATCATCTGTGCGTCCTCCATGCCGAAGCCGTTGCTTGCCGAAGCAGTATAGCGCACTGCCGCGCTGCTTGATCCTTCAGCGTCTTCTGCCGTTATCTTAAGCGAAGCTGCCTGTGAGCCTTCACCTGTTGAAGTTGTTTCAAACTTCTGCATGTCAGCAGTGAATTTAACAGTCACATTAGCATCATAAATTGTTTCTGCCTCTGTTTCATGACCGAGAGCCTCAACATAGAATACTGAATATGGTGCAATAAGAGATGTCTGAGCAGACCATTCGTTTTCAGTAAAAGCAACCGCATTGTCTTCTGACATATCGCCAATCCAATATTTCTGTGCCAGCACGTCGCTATTGCTCTCAACAAACGCCTGAACATCGAGAGGAGCCATAAACGGATTACCTACCATCAGATACTTGCCGTCAGCAGACGGAGTAAGCGTAACCGTAACATTTTCTTTTGGAGCGTAATTTAACGGGTTGCTTCTATCCAACAAGTCTGTTACAAGCAGCTTGCCTGCATTGGTACGGTTCAGAGTTCCTGTACTTACACCATAGTTAGTGTCGGCCTTCGGGAAACGGAACAGCAATGAGCTTTTGGACGTAACGCCCTTGATGGAGAATCCGCCACCTGCAATATATGGCACGCTTGCGTCGTTGTATGCAGAGCTCCATTCTGTAGTAAACGATACAGGAGTGGTGCCATTGTCATTTTCAACGATGTTTGCTCCTGTACTCCAGCTGCGCTGGTAAACGGCAGGATCCAGGCGGCTATAGCCTCCATCAGTGAAGTTGATATCCTTGAAATACTCTGTCTCTTGCTTTCCTGTTGTAGGAACATACCAGTCGCCGGCAACAACGCCCTGCAGCGGTGTGCTTACGGCTGTCCACTGTCCCGGAGTAACCTCCACGTCTGTCCACGCCTTGTTATAGAGCAGCTGCTCAGCATGCAGCATCTGTGCGCCCAGTTCAAAGTGGATATCGCGGCAAATATTTACACGGTAGCGCTGAGTGGTGAGCGCTCCGTCTTTTTCATAAGCCATCAGGTCATACTGAATATTCTCTGTCGGCAGTTCCATATAATCCGGACGGCTCGAATTTATCCATGCGCCGCCATCGCCATATCCTGCCATATAAAGCTCAGCCTTGCTTCCTTCTGGCATGACAACATTAGAGAACAGCATCGGCACGAAACCATTGGCCGTAGTATTAGCCTCGTTAGTCGGATAGCTGTCACCATCAGCCTTCTTCAATGCAGACTTATCCGCGCGCTTCCAGTTGGCATCGTTATTCCAGTTGCTTGTAGCGTCTGCACCACTCCATACTAGATTCTCGGGCACCACCTTCATGTCGACCGTGAACACGCCGAAACATGCGTTACTTACATTCGATCCATGCTCTTCAAAGTGAACGGCAAACGTATAGGTATATCCTTCCTTGGGCTGAAACTGGAAGCCGTTTTCTTGTTCCGTAGTGGTGTCGAAATAAATATTCATGTGGTCGTTATATTGCGATCCCTCGACATAAGGCTCAGCATACAACTCTGTCAAATATCCTACCGGCAACGAATACTCGCTAAAGTCAGCAGGGAAGAACGTTTCGTTGTTGTATTCCGGATCATCCGTGCCTACAAGATAGATATTCTTGAACACTTCTGAAGAAACAGAAGTTACCATACCTAATGATGTCGCATTACTATTTTCTGAAGAAAATTTAGCTCCACGCAAATCTACTCTCAACGGCTTGTCGGCTGTTGTCTCCTTTATCTGACTTAGGCCAATACGCAAACTTGGATTGAAATCGTCAGCAGGATATTTCACTGAGTTAAAGCCGGCATGCAGCTGCGGAGCATTACCCGAAGTAGTCAATACCAATGGTATATACGACCAACAAACAGCAGTCCATATATCCTCCGTTATTCCTCCAGGAGGCACTAATGTACGTATAGGCTGAACTACCAACTGTAACCCTGAATTCAAGAGAGTAATATCAAGGTTTTCTTTATGCAATACCAAAGGAGCATGCTGTCCGCCTTCTTCACCCGATTTTTCCAGATAATGGCTGATTATATCATACATATCTTTCGTAAACGCCCCGTTACCTTCAGCAGGAACACCTGTCAAATCCTCATTGTCTGTATAAATATTACGGAAGGCCGTAAGAGCATCCAACAATGATACACCATACGTTGTATTAACTTCTGTATATTCATCCTCCGTACCGAAGAACCAATCAAAATATACGCCATCCTTTATTTCTGTATAAATTGCCGTACCATCATCATTTACACCTGTCGGCACGCGCAAATTGGCAGAGAAGTTGAACACCTGACCAGCACAGAAGTCTGTAGACGGGTCAACGACCTCTCCGTTTACACGTATCAGATTTTGGGCCGTAACATAAAACTCTGTCTTGATTACACAAGCATCATCTATATTATAATTAAAATCAGAAGCATCTAATGTTTGATTTGACGGATCGTGAGTATTAATAAGTAATATATATGGACGATTTGGAGTAAGAGCTGAATAGAAGTCAACACTAAGAGACCTAACATTGGCTTCATCCGTATATCCATAGAAATATGCCTTGCCATCATTCATATTATTTGCTGCAAGATTCGGACGTTGCGTTATATCATAAACCTTATTTTGATCAAAAGGCATCTTGAAATAAAGTGTATGGTATTTTCCATTATATCCTCCTTGTTCAGGATCTTCGTTATTTCCAACTTCTATCACTGAAGCCTCAACAGCTCCCTTATAGTCAGTCTCATGTCCTGATTCAGCCAAATAGTTATTATATTTTGTTTTGTCAACAAAACAAAAATCTATGGCATCCTCATCATTTGTTGTTTCATTGTAGCCAAGACGAGACAATAGCTGTTCCCAGTCAAGCTCAATGTTTGTCAAGGTGCGGTCGTTTGTACAAGTGGCCTCCAACTGTGTAACCTTAGCGTTAGGTGACATCACATAGACACGGATATCATCAATGTATATATCACCACCATTTGTTGACGCACTGTTATTATCTATTTGGAGAACATAGCTGTCAAAATCATCACTATTGGTATTGATAAATGAGAAATACACTTGCAACCAGTCGTTATTACCACCAGTTGTACCATTTTGCTCAACAAATCCTGGTATCTTTCCAGCCAATCCGCCATCATTTCTATATGTGGCCGGTATCTGTCCTGTCTGGTATCTAAATATAGGTGTATAATCTTTTGTAGAACTTGTTCCTACGCCTCTATTCTTAACACCCATAATAGAGAACAAGGCAGCAGCATTGTTTGCCGATGCATCACCTCGGGCACACTTAACCCATGCGGTAACGAACAATTCCGTACCTGGACACAATTTGCGGTCAAAGGGCAGACGGGCAATAACACCGGGACGGTCGGACACGTCGGCATACAAGTGATATGTACTTTGATTGCCCTTGCTGTTATATCTTATCGGGTCTGCATCATCAGGAGCATTATATGTGTAGTCTGTCCATCCCCAATTACTCCCATCTTTATCTCTACATTCAACATATGAATTCAAGATGCCATAATATCCCCATTCCGGACAATGAGAACCTGTCGGGCCTGTAAAATCTCCATCTTCAACACCTCCGTCATAGAATCCATAGGTACTGCTACTCCATCCAAGCGGGAAGGGATAACACTGTGGCAAGCCATATTTTTCAACCACAGCATCATCAAAGTCGAAGTTAAGCTCTGTGAGCAACTCATAGTTCTCCTTCAGATAGTCTGGCATACGATATCCATATGCACTGTTTTCTTTAGCATTCTCTTGGCTAACCTGCGTCTGTGTCAACAAACGTGACTCTTCTTTAAACGTAATATTATATCGTGCCACTAAAGTGCCATTCCTTGAAACATTAACTGTTGCTTTCGGATCGCTGCCGTCTGTCGGTGTATTTACAGACTGTGTATTGTCCGAATTTTTCACCGGATAATTTATAAATATTACACGGTTTTCACCAGATAAGGACGTTGTTAAAAGAGTTATACCGGCTGTATTGTTATCTAAGCTTACTGTTATATCACCATCTGCCTCATTTGTACCACCATTAGGCGTAAGATAGCTTCTGGCATCCATAGACAGCGCAACCATTTCATCTGTGTAGTCGGGCAAACGTGTGGCAGGCATGGTGATGTCCTTCTCTTCAATAGGCTTTCCTGCATTTAAATGCTTAGCAGCCCAACTGGTTTCATCCTCAATAACGCGGATAAAGTAAATAAAACGGTGAGACAATGTAGGCTCCCAATAACCACCATTGGCGAAACTTGAATTCTTTGAGTCGCTACTAAAATCTTCCGTAAAATCTGTATATCCTGAAACATCACATGCCACAAGATACCAGTTCTGATAACCAGTTTTAGGCACATAGAAATCCATGACATACAAGCAGGCCGAACTCAAGGGTTGGCCGATATAGCCATTTTTAAATCTATAGCCGGTGCCATTTGCAGCATTATTTCCTACAGCTGTTCCCGGTGTAAGATAATCCACGATATCACCACTACCGGTATTGCCTGTGGCAAATGTTCCCTCTGTAAGATAATTATACCAACGCTGATATGTCTTGTTGTTGGTTGTTCCATTAAGATAATCAGGCAACGTAAGGGTTACACTTGTACCTGCATGCACATATATTGTGTCTATCAATGTATGAGCAGCCTGAATTTCAGTTTGATTATCATAAGCGATATTCATCGAAAGACTTTCATCTTCATCAAAATTATCCGCAGCATTATTGAGGTTAAGACTTTGACGTAGATCGTACCACTTGGCTGGCTTATGCTGAACTGATATTTGTGTCAAATCAACTGTGGGCGAATAAAAAGTTACCTCACTAAGGCCAATTTGTTGACTACTAGAATTATTCTTTCTTGTAAATCTTAAACGTACATAACGACCTTTTAAATCTACCTCTTGAGTTATTAAACTTTTTTCATTATTCGTTATAGTTGTAGCCGCAGATTTCCACGATGATTTATCAGAAGAATAGTAAAACTCTATTCTACCTGGAATTTTCCCAGTATCACCAAAATAAAGTTGTACATTAGATATTTTTTCATAATTTTCACCTACATCAAGATAAATTGAAGGATAGTTGTCATCTCCAAAACTCGTTTTTGATTTCCACATGGTATTATCCTTACCATCAACGGCATTTTTCTTATCAGAACCCGTACCGGTAGAAGAAGCATCATATGCTGATACATTTTCTACCTTTTCCTCTCCAAATGAATGATATTTATCTCCTTCTACCTGCGCCACAACATTCTGTGCAACGAACATTGCGCAGAAAAGGATGAGAAGCGTATATAAATTATGTTTGTATTTCATGATTTAGTTCCTCCTTGATTTATTTTATGAACATATTGAGCATCTCATGACGCAGATAGTCGAGGCCGAACTCCGGTGTACGTGTCTGTTTGCTGTAGAACGGATAATTCGTAAGGTCAGCCGTGGTAAGTTTAACGGTATATGTGCGAGCATATGAAGCCGTGCCGTCTTGCCACTTAACCAAAAGGCTAAGATCAAAAGTCTTGCCGGCAGATGCAGTAACATGGCCCTTAACCGTGGTAACTCCTGTTGTTTCGCCGTCAAAGGCAATGCCGCTGACACCGTCAGGCATGTTCCATGTGCAAGAAAGATCTGTAACACCGGCTGTTGCTCCATTTATGCCATTTACGGTAAACTCAAACTGGCATCCTTCGGGAACTGTTATTTCATAAGTATCTTGAGTAAATCCTACGCTTACTTCTACCGGCAGGCTGCCTATCGGGCTTACCCAGCATTGCGCTGCGAGATCGAGACCATAGTCGTTGAGCTGCAGCGTAAGCGGGAATATGCTGTTGCGCGGAAGCTCGCCTCTTGAGGTGGTTGCCTCGTATGTAATTCCGTTCATCTCGTCGGTAGTAACGCTGACATTAAATTTATGGTCTGCCGGTGAAGAGTTTACATAAAAGTCAGGAATCGTAAGTGTTCCTCTTGTACCTGTACCGTCAGCTTTCAGAGTTCCGTCACCAGGAACAGTTATTATCTTTGTCGTTGTGTATGTCGCTCCTTCCAACGTTTTATCTGAGAAGAGAGTTATCTTGTCGGCATATCCGCCGAACGACAGGGCCGTAACCTTTGCGCCGGCCTTGCCTGATATGCTCATCCTTATCTTGCTGACCAGGCGGTCGAGACCGATAGAGATGCTCTTGGTGGCAGCCGTAACCACAACCGTCTGCTTTGCACTCATGGGGATAAACTTGCCCTCAGCAAAGTTAAGCTTTGCAGCTGGATCTTCAAGTACGATATTGTCTATATCTACATTCAGAGTTGTGAGTGAAGCACCACTCTGCAATCCTGTAAGACTGCCCCATAAATTATCATAATAAGTATCAATGTTGGCAAAGGCATAAACGGTGTAAGTGCCTTCTGGAAGCGTGAAGGGGTCTGACACCCACGACTTCAGATTGCCCTGCTGCGCTGCGGTGTTACCGGCAAATTCATCATCAGTGTTGGGCAACAGTTTTTTGGTAACAACTTTGGTGCCGTCTACAATTAGCACGCAGAGGTTGTGCATATACTCACCATTTGTGCCAACTTCGTCTGCCCTTGTGTTCAGGTCGCCTTCCTCACGTGCCGTGATGCTCAGCTGCAGCGTAGCGGTGCCGTCGCCGCCCTGGTCGATGTCGTCGTCGAACGAGCATGAGGCAAGAGGCACGGCGCACAGCCATGGCAGCAGCCATAACATAGCCTTATATATATGTTGTTTCATTTTATTCATAACGTCAGTGTTTTTTCGTTAAAGTCATTTTATCACATAGGCAGAGTCTCCGGCTTGAGCAGCAGCCAGGCGTTTACGTAAACATCAAAAATGATGTTCTCGTCCTCGCCAGGCACGTAGTTTCCGAGCGAATAGATGCTGTTGACCGTAAGTTTATAGATGTTGTTGCGCACAATGGCATACTCCATTATGCCCTTTGCGTCGTCATTGTTGTCATTGCTGTGGCGCACCCACCATGTGTAATAGCATGTGGCGTCTTCGTATGTACGCACTCCGTAAGACTGCAAGGCGTTACGGGTAACAATGCCGTTCTGGTCGAGCTCAACTTTATAAGTTCCGTTCAGACCTGCCGAATAGCCACAATTGCTGAGCATATATGCGCTCCATTTAAGACTTTCCTTAACCTGTGCAAGGTCTTGTGTTTCGTCCTGCCCCAGCAGGAAAGCCTTATAGCCTGACGGGTCGTTATCGAGCAGCGATACCGCAAAGTTCTTTACGGCTGCCCAATTGTCGCAGGCATTGATTTTATCGTCAAACTGACTGAAGTCGGCACCATACACGTATGTCATCATGTCTTCCATTGATGCAAATAGGTGTGTGCCGAGGGCGAAGAATGTTGCACCGCCTTGATAATTTGCCACGCCCTGCGGATTAAACTTTGCCTTGAACACCACGCCCGTGCTGTAGTCGCTGCCTGCCGTAGTGTTTTCGAGTGTATAGCCTATACGTTGCCATGTTTCGGCTCCGTCAGAGACAGAAGTGCCCGGCTGAACGTAACCTGCCCACCAGTTGGGGTCTGAAGAACCGTTCATAAACCATGTTCCGTAAAGATTTCCATTCTTGCTTGCCGTCCATGGGTCGAGCACGTAATTTGTTGCTGCGCCGTTCTCGTCAGCAGTTTCATCACCGAGATAAGACAGATTGGTACCGTTAACATCATCAGCAACGCGCTTTATGATATAGCTGCCTGCAGTAAGATTGTTCACCAGGGCTGCGCCGGTTATCTCAACTGTGGCACCAGAATATGCCGGGTCGGTACAAGGATAAGACGCTTCGGCCTTATAGTCGAGCCTTGCTGCCATGCGCTCTACGTTTACCGTAGCTTTTGCGGGGTCGCTCTCCGGGTTAGAATTAAGCGTGAGCGTGGCGTCGGCTGCTGATGTCATTACGAAATCAGAATAGTCAGAGCCTGAGGCTGTCCATGCCGTGGTCTGTATATGATTGCGCACGTCATCGAGCGTGAGCGACTGGCCTGTCCACCAGTCTGCGCCCGGATTTGCCACCACGAGCACGTTGTATGTTCCGTCGTCGAGGTCTACCTGCTGCGGCGTTGTAGTATATTTGCGGTCGATGCCGTTGCCCGGCTCGGTATAGCTTCCAACGTTAAATGTTGCTACAGCCATGATTGGAGTTGTACCGCTGCTGTTCACTCCGTCAGTGCCGCTGCCCTGATAGAAGAAGGCCACGGCCGACTTTATCTCATTTTCATTAGCTTGCCCTTTTTCCTGTCCGTCGCCCGTTTCGCCTCCCGTAGGATTAGAGCGCGTAGGCGTGCTTTGCTGCGATGCGAAGCTGAGCGAGACATAAGAAGATGCCGACATGCCGCCTCCGCCTGTCGGAGCGGTGTCGATGTCTTCCTGCGCACAGCCGGCCGCAAGAGATGCCATAAGCAGGCATCCCGCAACGCCCTTAACTGTATGTAATATATTCTTGTTCATAGACATTCGTGATTTTTAAGTTGGTTGGCTGTTTAAATCACAGTTCCTCAAACTGCACCCGCTTGCTCCATCCCAGCACGCTGATGCTGATGTTTACGTAAGCCAGGCGGTCGCCCTTGAGGTAGAAATCGAGCTGATAGTCGTAGCCGCGGTCGAGGAATTCCTGTTCCGAGTAGCGGTATATCTCCTCGCTCGTGCGCAGACGGCTGAGAAGGTCGGGCAGGTTGACGCGCACCACTTCCATATTGGTGTTTTTGTTCACTATAGACAGTATGCCGTCGTCCTTTGCATCGGCATGATACAATATGCGCGATGTCATAAAGTCGGCATGAGCTATCTTGCCCACTCCGTCTATCGGGTCGCCGTTATGGTCGAAGGCCGGCGTGCGGTCGTCGGTATTCCATGTTGCGTGCGGCGTGTAAACCACGGTGCTGGTCTCGTCGAGCGAGTTGTCCCAGAGGATGTGCGAGTTACGGTCGGTGATGGTCATGTCATAGTTTGCCACGTCCATCTGTGTGGGGTCGTCGAGCTCGCGCATTGTCACGTTGATTTTCTTGGTGTCGCGCATGAGCGAGATGGTGTGGTAAGTAGGCCTTCCGGCAAACACCTCAACAGGTTCAACCTCCATGCCGTGCCACAGAGTGTCGAGGGGCAGTCCGTGGTTGTCAACAAGGAGCATGTCGCTGCCCTGCTGTGTTGTCTCGAGTCTGACGTCGAGTGCCGTCATGTCGTCTCCGGCAGTAAGGTCAGAGCGGACGAAGCGTGCGCGTCCCGACTCCATCTGCTCAGAGTAAGAGTTTTGTCCGGCAAGCACTATGAACTTATACTTGCCCGGGTCGAGGTCCATCTTCATTGAGTATGTAGGCACGGCCAGCGGCAGCGAGCTGCCCACGTTGGCCTCCGACTGGCGTGTGACATACTTGCCGTTTTCGTCGAACACGTAGACATCTACAGCTCCCACATGGTCGTTGAACATGTCAGCGCGCTCAAGATTGTAGTCGTACTTGAAGTTGAGATACAGCCCCATGGGACAGTCGTCTCTGTCTTCGGTCATCATGTCGCACGATGTGAACACCGGTGTCGACAAAGCCGCAATGCACAGCCAAGTCAGACGCTTTATTGAAAGATACTTCATAAGCATATATATTTTTTGTTTTTATTTCCTTTATCCATATTTAATTGTTGCATTGTCTTTGCGCGGCGACATTGCAGTCTATCCTCGCCGGGCCAGCCCGGATGCCTATCTGTCTGTGTTGCTTAAGCAGATGTTTAGCCTTGGGCTGTCGCTGTTTATGTTGTGGGCACTTGCCCTTGAGCGTCGTGCCTCGTTGTTGTCAGTTTTGGTTTGCGGCAACATTGTTCCGCAACGGCTCCTCTCTCTGTGCCGGAGCTGCACCCCGCCGTATCTCATGGTGTCTCTGCGGGCAGACTTACATGCAGGCCACACCTCTGCGGCTTTTGCCCTTTT
>ENA-OPEU01000227-OPEU01000227.1-human-gut-metagenome-genome-assembly--contig:-NODE-227-length-9958-cov-2.138039_pt1 | contig 9958 bp, 7 predicted proteins | sample MGYA00241639_ERZ501541 | MGnify/ENA primary metagenome ERZ501541 (study PRJEB25962, sample SAMEA2042428) | human gut metagenome | biome: human gut; feature: human-associated habitat; material: faeces...
GGCTACCGCCCCTCTTCAGTTTCTCAAACCAATAAAAATGGCGTTGTAGGTAACGATTGTCCTCTAACACATATTCCAAACGCCTTTTGTCGCCCGTCATCTTATAGTACTCATACTCCACCCACGCGAAAAAAGGAGGGTTGTCCGGATGCCAAATCTTTAAAGAGACCGGCTCTCCGTCCAATATCGTCTTATAGAAGTTATCCAAACTCTGTATGCCAGGGAATAGCGAAGGCGCATAGCGACAAAAAAGCACCATGAACTCGGTATCCCAAATCCAAATCGTGTCATCCCACAGGTTCTCATCCATATAGGGCGACTGGGGAATCCCGTTCTGATGTTTCACCCGCCCCCAGGCCAAATCCCAAGCTGCCCAATATAAATCCACCAAACCCGGTTCGGGGGAATAAACCGGTTGGGGCAACAAAGACTTGTCCAACCCTCTTCCGGTTTCAGGCTTGGCCTGCACACCCACTGCCATAACGGACAAAAGGATACCGGAAAACAAAACACTCTTTAATCCCATCATATCACATCTTTTATTTTGAAGACAAAGAAACCGCCCTTCCGGAACATTACCAAAAAGCTTTGCACCAAAAACAGACGGATATACTCCAGTATCATATACTGAAGAGAGTCCGGGCACAAAACAATACAGGGCAAGCCTAAGCCTGCCCTGCATCCAAACAACTTATAAACGAATTCTTTATTTCATTTCCGAATCGTTCTCCTTGATGCGTTGCCCCATAGTCAGGAAAGCTACCGGAGCCGCCATGAAGATGGAAGAACAGGTTCCGATTACCACACCGAGAATCATGGCAAAAGCAAAACTGCGGATACTTTCTCCACCCAAGAAGAAGATACACAACAATACGACTAACGTGGTCAACGAAGTATTGATGGTACGCGTCAATGTCGTATTCAAAGAATCATTGAACAAACGCTGACGGTCGCGGTTCGGATACAGATGGAGGAACTCGCGGATACGGTCGAATACTACCACCTTATCATTAATAGAATAACCGATAGCCGTCAAAATCGCACCGATAAAGGTTTGGTCGATTTCCAAAGAGAATGGCACCCATCCCCAACAAATCGAATACGCTCCGATAATCAACAAGGTATCTACCGTCAAGGCCACAACAGCACCGACCGAGAAAGCCACATTGCGGAAACGCAACAATATGTAAAGGAAGATAGCTATCAAGGCCAATACCACAGAAACAATAGCCCCGTAGGTTATGTCTTCTGCCACGGAAGGACCTACCTTTTCCGAACTGATAATAGAACCTCCGGCACGCTCGTCGCGGTTGATGAAAGTTTGCAAATCCAAATCCGAAGCCAACAAACCGCCGCCTTTGAGCGTTTCGAACAGCGTTGCTTCTATTTCGGAATCCACCTCCGTACCTTCTTCGTCAATCCGATAGTTTGTGGATATACGTACCGTCTGATGGTCTGTCCCCAAGGCTATAACCTGGATATTGGCATCCCCGAACTTGTTTTGCAACAAGGTGCGGACAGTTTCCGGCTCCACCTGCTTTTCGAACACAACTACGAAGTTACGTCCGCCGGTGAAATCAATACCTTTGCTCAAACCGCGTACAAACAAAGATGCGATACCTACCACCAACAAGACCCCGAATATCGTGAAGGATTTCTTATAAGAGCTCATGAACTTGTAATGTGTATCATGCAAGAACTTACGTGAAAGAGACGTCGTAAACGTCAAGTTCATCCATTTCTCCTTGTTCAGGAAGTGCTCGTACACGATACGGGTCAGATATACAGCCGTAAAGAAGGATACCAAAATACCGATAATCAACGTCGTGGCAAATCCACGGATAGGACCTGTTCCGAAATTATACAGGATGATACCCGTAATGATAGAAGTCAAGTTGGAGTCGAAGATGGCCGAGAATGCATTGGAATAACCGTCCGAGAGAGCCGCACGCACAGTCTTACCCGCACGCAACTCTTCTTTGGTACGTTCATATATCAACACGTTCGCATCTACCGCCATACCCAAAGAAAGCACCATACCGGCAATACCGGACATGGTCAATGCAGCCTGGAATGAAGTCAAAACCCCCAACGTAAAGAAGAAGTTCAATATCAAAGCACCATTGGCTACCATACCAGGAATAAGACCATACATGCCACACATATAGATCATCAACAGGATGAAAGCTATCACAAATGAAGTAATACCTTGGTTGATGGACTCTTGTCCCAACGTAGGACCTACAAACTGTTCGGAAACGATATGTGCAGGAGCCGGCATCTTACCCGTGTTCAGCACGTTGGCAAGGTCACGCGTATCTTCGAGCGTGAAATGTCCCGTAATAGAGGAAACACCACCGGTAATCTCATTCTGCACCGTAGGAGCACTATATACATATCCGTCGAGCACAATGGCGATGGCGCGCTTCACATTTTTCTTGGTCAAAGCTGCCCAACGACGGGCACCATCGGAATTCATCGTCATGCTTACGCACGGACGGCCATTCTGTTCGTAATCATCCTTAGCTTCTGTCACGACATCACCTTCCAAAGGCGCACGACCATTGCGTTCCGTAATCTTAATCGCATATAACTCGAAAATGTCTCCCATATTACCACTGCCTACAGGCTTCACTCCCCAATAAAGTTTCAGGTCACTGGGCAAGACTTCTTTTGCCACGGCAGAAGTGATATAGCGATTGACCGTATCACGCCAACTGGCATAACCCACTACACATCCCATAGGGCCTTGAGCAAATTGCAGCACAGAAGCCAAAGGATGGTTCTTCATAGCCTGTTCGTCCACAGCAGCCCCAGCCTTCTCTGCCGGAGTTCCGCTATTTCCCTTCAGAGCCGCAGCCAAATCCTTCACAGGAGCTTTCTTCGTAGAATCCGTAGCGTCCACTTTTTCAGCCGGTGTCAATTCAGCCATTGCCGTAGTGTCTGCCTTAACCGTATCGTTTTCTGCAATCGCAGCATGCTCTGCCGCCAAACGTGTATCCAATGTAGCCAGGAATGGGATAATCTCTTCCGTATTATAGGTTTCCCAAAACTCCAGATTTGCACTACCTTGCAACAATTTACGCACACGTTCCGGTTCTTTCACACCCGGCATCTCCACCATAATACGCCCCATCTGTCCTTCCAATGTCTGGATATTGGGCTGTACCACACCGAAACGGTCGATACGTGTACGGAGCACATTATAAGAATTGTCGATGGCAGACTGCACTTCGGCACGCAACACTTTCTCTACTTCAGAGTCGGAACTCTTGGTCGTTACTTTACCTTTCAACTGCTGCGTAGCAAACAATTCCGCCAAATTTCCATCCGGCGCCAATGCTTTGTACTCTTTCACAAATAAGGTAATAAAATCACTCTGGCTATTCTTAGCCCCTTCCGCAGCCTTCGCTACCGCCTTGTTGAATGCCGGGTCTTCTTTATGGTCGGCCAAAGCCTTTACCACTTCAGGAACAGACACCTCCAGAATGACATTCATACCACCTTTCAGGTCCAAACCCAGACTAATCTCCATTTCGCGACAGTCCTTCAGCGAATAAGCGCCCAACCACACCGGATTGTTCATCACGGAATCCAGATAGTGTGCGCCGGCTTCCTCTCCTTGCGTTTTCGTAATCTCATCCACCTTATTCATTTGATAAGTAGTTACAAATGAAAAAGATAAATAGAACACGCACACAAGGGTCAACAGTAAAGCGAAAACTTTAACAAATCCTTTGTTTTGCATTTTAATTTATTATTATGATGTTATTATTTAATAGCTAATCAGACTACAAAGGCGCAAATATAACGTTTTTTTCACATTAACGCCGCAAGTTAACAGATTTATTTATGCCCTAATCCTCTTTTTTGTGTTTTTTCAAGTAAGTAATCATCGGATAATGGTCAGACCACGGAGCTGTCTTGTCCACATGCGTCTCGTATGTCTGCCAATAGTCGGAAACGAAGATATGATCGATGCGAAAATAGAATCCTTTCTGATTATAAGACAAGCCCAGTCCGTTACCCGATTGACGGAATGCACTTTTCAACCGGGAAGACAGGCGATGGCAAGAATAGGATATGGGAGAGTCATTCAAATCACCGCAGACAATCACAGCCCTTCTCCCTGATTTTTCGACATAGTTCAAAACCGAATCAACTTGCGGTCCACGCAAACGACTCGCCCCGGCCATCTTCCGAACCAGTTCTCTGGAATTACTTTCCGCATGCCCATTCTCCGGATCTTTAATGATTTCCTTATATTTCATCTTATCCTCTGGTGTCAGCTTATAAGACTCCAAATGGTTATTCACCAACAATACAGTATCCTGACCGTATAGTAATTCTACGGCAAGACTGCCATTGGTCGTACTTTCATAGGCTATCCGATGTACGGACAATATAGGCAAACTACTATAGACGAATTGAGGCTCAGCCTTTCCATCATGCAGACGACGAATATGATAACCTGCCTTCGCCATGATGCTATCCACATACTCAGATTTAAGATTCTTAGGTGCTACTCCTTCCTGAAGACAGATAATGTCGGCCTCAGAAGCCACAAGATAATCCAAGATCGGGTACCGTCCTTCTGCATTCTTCTCTCCCCGGGCAAGGAACTCTGTATTATAAGTAAGCAATTTAAGCGCGTCTTCCGGGCGCTTCTCAGGCCAGTTCACCGGACAATAGTCATATATATAGGAAACAGACAGCAACATTCCGACAAAAGGCAACCAAACGTAACGAATGGAAAAAACCAGCCAAAAAAAGATAAAAGCTATATTAAGCAATAATAGCAGCGGAAATCCCAACCCGAATAGAGCCGCATGAGAATGAACCGCCGGATTCAATCCGGAACTCAGTCCGCAGGCCCACAACATGAAAGCCGCCATTATGTTTGCACCGATTGACAACTGTATCAATATACGTTTCAATGTATTCATCTTCAACGCTGACTGGCATCAAACAACTTACGTTTTTCTTCCTCTGTCAAACTTGTGTATCCGGATTTACGTACCTTCTCTAAAATATGGTCTATCTCTTCCGCCTCTGCCTTTTTACGAGCGTTATACTCATAATCATCCTTTCGCTCCCCCATAGAGACATTCATTTTAGGCTTCCGATAAGAAGAAAACCGGTCTCGTCCTCCGGCAAACCATTTCTTCAAGCGTTCCGCAGCGGATGTCCGATTGCCATAATATCCTCCACCGCTGTTTCTCCTCCAATACAAGATGAGCAACAAACCGAATATCATTCCTCCGAGATGGGCGAAATGAGCGACTCCGTCACCGGAGTTCCCCAAAGCGGAAAGCAACTCTATGACGGCATAACCTATCACAAAAAACTTAGCTTTAATAGGTACGGGAAGCGGAAAAATAAACAGGCGTTCATTAGGAAACGACATGCCGAAAGCCAACAAAATTCCATAGACTGCACCAGAGGCTCCGATAGTGGTCCAACGATTCAAATAGTCGCCCATGGAAATCACGGTATAGCCGATATTAACCGTATCGTACGCTCCCAAGCCTTGCCACAGATACTGTATATATTGCACTCCTTCCTGAACCAAACCGGCACCCAAGCCGCACACGACATAATAAAGCAAGAAGCGACGACCGCCCCAATAAGACTCCATCACCCGACCGAACATCCACACGGCGAACATATTAAAAAGGATATGCGTGACGCCACCGTGCATGAACATATACGTAAAGAACTGGTAGAAGTTGAAATCGGGAGCTAAAAAGAAGTGTAGTCCCAGCAAATTATCCAAATCCACACCATAGCGCACTGCTACCAATTTAGCCAAGAAGAACAAAAGATTGATTATAATCAGATTCTTCGTTACGGGAGGCATATTCATCATATTCACACTCTATTTTCATTATTCATTGAGACCGCAAAAATACTAATTTTATTCCATTTCATTTTAAATAATCCCTTCAAGCTTGTGCTTTTTCATAAAAAGAAATATTTTTTCAATGAAAAAGTTTGTTTTAACGGCTAATTTACATACATTTGCATGATAGGATACAAAATAAGCGAATTATTATCTACTAAATTATTTCATCAAATGAACAAAACAGAACTTATCAACGCCATTGCAGAGAACGCAGGCTTGAACAAGGCAGATGCCAAGAAAGCTTTAGACGCAACAATCAGTGCTATCTCTGAAGCATTAAAGAAGGGTGACAAAATCGCACTTGTAGGTTTCGGAACATTCTCCGTGAATGAAAGACCGGCCCGCACGGGTATTAACCCCAGAACGAAAGAGCAAATCACCATTGCAGCCAAGAAAATAGCTAAATTCAAAGCTGGTGCGGAATTAGCTGACGCACTCCAGTAATCAGAATAAATCTATTATGCGGAAAAAAGGGAGAAGCAAACTTTTGCTTCTCCCTTTTATTATGTATCTTTGCAGCCTGAATGATAAGGTAAAAACAAGGTTATGGAGATAGAAAATAAAATCGTATCAGCCGTAGTTCTCGGCATCAAAACTTTATACGGACAGGACATAGCTCCCGAAACGGTGCAACTCCAAAAGACGAAAAAAGAATTTGCAGGGCACCTGACATTAGTCGTTTTCCCTTTTTTAAAAATATCTCGTAAGAAACCGGAAGACACAGCCCAGGAGATTGGTCATTTCCTGAAAACGGAAATCCCTTCCGTCGTAGCCGATTTCAATGCCGTCAAAGGCTTTCTGAACCTTGTAATCGCTCCGGCCAGTTGGATCGGTCTGCTCACCGATATCCATCAAGATGCACAGTTCGGCCTGGCCGAAGCGACCGACCATTCGCCGTTAGTCATGATAGAATACTCTTCCCCCAACACCAACAAGCCTTTGCATTTGGGACATGTCCGCAACAATCTGTTAGGATGCGCTTTGGCCAACATCATGGCAGCCAATGGCAATCGCGTGGTGAAGACCAATATCGTGAACGACCGCGGCATACATATCTGCAAAAGCATGTTGGCGTGGTTGAAATACGGGAACGGTGCCACTCCGGAAAGTACCGGCATTAAAGGCGACCACCTCATCGGAGACTACTATGTGGCTTTTGACAAACACTATAAAGAACAAATCAAGGAGCTTATGGAAGAAGGTATGAGCGAGGAGGAAGCCAAAAATGAAGCCCCGCTCATCAAGGAAGCCCGCGAAATGTTGGTAAAATGGGAAAACAATGATCCGGAAGTCCGCGCCCTTTGGCGTAAAATGAACGAATGGGTCTATGCCGGCTTCGATGTCACCTATAAAGCCCTTGGCGTAAGTTTCGACAAGATATATTATGAATCGGAGACTTATCTCGAAGGTAAAGAGAAAGTTTTGGAAGGGCTTGACAAAGGACTGTTTTTCCGCAAAGAAGACGGTTCCGTATGGGCCGACCTGACTCCGGAAGGATTGGACGAGAAACTTCTGCTCCGTTCCGACGGAACATCCGTCTACATGACACAAGATATCGGTACAGCCAAACTGCGATTCCGCGACTATCCCATAGACAAAATGATTTACGTGGTAGGTAACGAACAAAACTACCACTTCCAAGTGCTTTCCATCCTGTTGGACAAACTCGGTTTCGAGTGGGGCAAAGACCTTGTACATTTCTCATACGGCATGGTGGAATTACCTAACGGTAAGATGAAAAGCCGCGAAGGTACGGTCGTGGATGCCGATGACTTGGTGGCAGAGATGATAGGTAGCGCACGCAAGATGTCGGAAGACAAAATCAACAAGCTTACGGATTTGAGCGAGGACGAAGCCAATGAGATTGCACGGATTGTCGGTTTAGGAGCCTTGAAATATTTTATATTAAAGGTAGACGCACGAAAGAACATGTTGTTCAATCCGGCTGAAAGCATCGATTTCAACGGAAATACCGGACCGTTCATCCAATATACGTACGCACGTATCCGTTCCATCCTGCGCAAAGCCTCCGAAGCGGGCATCTCCATCCCCGAAACGCTGTCAGCCCAAACGGATTTGAGCGAGAAAGAAATCAGCTTGATTCAAATGCTGGCCGACTTCCCGAACGTAGTAAAACAAGCAGGTTCCGACTATAATCCAAGCTGCATTGCCAACTATTGCTACGACTTGGTGAAAGAATACAACCAATTCTATCACGATTTCAGCATCTTGCATGAAGAGAACGAAAACAAGAAAACGTTCCGTCTGGTACTGTCTGCCGAAATCAGCAAAATCATACGTACGGGCATGGGCTTGTTGGGCATAGAAGTGCCTGAACGCATGTAAAAAACCTCCTCTTGCGATGGGGAAAAAGAAATTCTATGTAGTTTGGCATGGAGTCAGTCCGGGCATTTACACATCCTGGACTGACTGCAAACTGCAAATCAATGGCTTCGAAGGGGCCATTTATAAATCTTTCGACACCCAAGAGGAAGCCGAAAGAGCTTACAACACCTCTCCTTATCTTTATATCCAGAAAAAAAAGACTACCGCTCCGGCAGTTTCCGGAAACGCACCGACAGACGTGCCGTCTTATCGGCACGACACCGTGTTACCCGCCCGAAGTCCCGGCCGAAGCCTTGGCTGTCGACGCAGCATGCAGTGGTAACCCGGGTCCGATGGAATACCGAGGCGTTTATCTCCGTACGGGCGAAACCGTCTTCCATTTCGGACCGGTGTATGGCACCAATAATATCGGTGAATTTCTGGCCATTGTACATGCCTTGGCTCTGATGGAACAGAAAAATATCCGGATGCCGGTTTTCTCAGACAGCCGAAACGCCATCGGTTGGGTCAAGCAAAAGCGTTGCAAGACCAAGTTGGAACGCAGCCCCCGTACAGAAGCTCTCTATCAAATGATAGAACGGGCTGAAACCTGGCTCAAGACCCACAAAACAGACATCCCCATACTGAAATGGGAGACGGAACGATGGGGTGAAGTCCCAGCCGATTTCGGCAGAAAATAATCATCTCCACTTGTGTATCCTAAAAAAGAAAAACGATGAAACAACGTATATCTTACCTTATTAAATTGTTTTTAGCCTTCCTGCTGTTCTTTGTGTTGCAGAAAATCGTATTCGTCTATTTGAACGAGCCTTTGCCGGCAGGCGATCTGTTCCAGGTCATCGTCCACGGGTTGGGGCTGGATGCTTCTACAACGGGATACTTGCTCATCTTTCCATTCCTCGTCGTATGGCTCAGCATTTGGATGCGTCGCATGAAGACCAAAGCCGTATTACGCCCTTATTTCATCCTTATTGCCATTCTGCTCTCGCTGATTTGTGTGGCAGACACATCACTCTACACATTCTGGAAATTCAAGCTCGACGCCACGATCTTCAATTACATGGACGCTCCCAAACAGGCTATGGCCAGTGTCTCCACCGGCTATGTCGTCATGCGCCTGCTTTGGATTACGGTATTCTCCGTTCTCTTGTCATGGACTTGCATCCGCCTTACGCCCAAAACATTCCCTGTTTTGCCCATCAATCTGAAAATGCTGCTTCACAATTTCACATACGTACTATTAGGCGGCCTTATCTTTTTGGCCATACGGGGAGGGGTAGGACGTTCCACCATGAATATCGGCAACGCTTATTTCAGTGAAAACACCTACATGAACCATGCTGCCGTAAACCCGGCTTTCAGCCTGATGTATTCTTGGAACAAATCCGAAAACTTCGCCGAGAAATACAATTACTTAGACGAACATAAACGGGCCGCCTGCTATGCACCGCTTTATCCGGCCTCGACAGAAGACTGCACCCGGCAATTGCTACGCGCCACACGCCCCAATATACTCATCATCATCCTTGAAGGATTCGGAGGAGAATATATAGAAGAACTGGGCGGAGCTAAAAACGTATCTCCGAATATAAGCCGTCTCATTCGCGAGGGCATCTTTTTCGACAACGTATATGCCAACAGTTTCCGCACCGACCGCGGACTGGTCAGCACGTTAAGCGGGCATATCAGTTACCCCACCACCTCCAT
>ENA-OPEU01000228-OPEU01000228.1-human-gut-metagenome-genome-assembly--contig:-NODE-228-length-9947-cov-2.296199_pt1 | contig 9947 bp, 8 predicted proteins | sample MGYA00241639_ERZ501541 | MGnify/ENA primary metagenome ERZ501541 (study PRJEB25962, sample SAMEA2042428) | human gut metagenome | biome: human gut; feature: human-associated habitat; material: faeces...
GCCGGCATGCAGCAGCAGGCGTCTGTCTGAGGCAAGCCACTCGTCGAAGCTCTTGCCGTCTGAACTTTCGGCATAACAGGCCTCCAGCAGCCATGTTGAACCGCCGCCCGAACCGAGCTTATGCCCTATGGGGTCGTTGGTGCAGAACCATTCGCTGCGGTCGTGTCCGGTAACATCATGAAAACAGTTTACCAGATTTGGCGGCAATGACAAAAGCTTTTTCATTTAACCTTCCCTTTCTTTTTCATTTCAATATATACAACAAACAGAAGCGCCAGGATAAGTACGGCATAAGCTATATATGCTATGGTCTCGGTTGTGCTGACAGACTTAGGATAGAACATCAGTTCTACGTTGTGCTTGCCCGGTGCGACATTGATGGCACGCAACAGATAGTTGACACGTCCGAGCTCGACGGGATTGCCGTCGACTCCAGCCGGGATAATACACCTCGGAGAACACTATCACACCGCCGGCATCAGAGCTTACGCTATACTTCAGGTGGTTAGAAGAATATGATGTGAGCTTGACAACCGACACACCACCCTGCTTCTTGGCATCCTTCAGCTGACTCTTAAACTTGGCGTCGGCCACTGCCTCATGGCGCAGGTCAATCTTTCCAACTCTGTCTATTTCGTCGTTGGCGCTGTTTACATAGGTTATACGGTCTACAAACCATGCATTGCCGTAAGCATACGGATTCTTCAAAGGCACGGTCTGTCCGCTCTGAAGCGGGAATATGAAATATCTTGCGTTGAGCATGTTGAGCACCGGATAGATGCTGTCGCCGTTGATCTTGGTCATGTCGCCGCCGGCCTCAGCCACTGCGGGCACGAGCTTCTGCATCTCAGGAGCGATGTAGGCGTCTATCATGTCCTGATAACGGCGCAACTTGGCGGCGTGGTATCCGCCTATGCTGTTGTGATAGTAAGAAGTTTCGTTCTCGTTGAACGTGTTAGAGGCAAGGTTGAGCACGCGGTAACTGCAGAAGTCGGTCTTGTCCTGAAGGATAATCTTGTCGGTCTCGGTCATCTCTATCGGTGCCTCGCGCTCACTCTTGTTGACAAACATGTCGTTGTTGAGGTAGCGCTTGCCACATGTCAACAAGACAGAGAACTATCAGCGCTCCCACCATGTATTCTGTCTTCAGTTTCTTTGCCTTATAGAGCAGCAGGCAGAGAGTGCCGATGACAATGATGAAGAACGAGCGCCAGCAGTCGGCAGTAAACATGGCTATACGCATCTCGCGCAGATTGGCGAGCAGCGGGTTAAGATAGTCGGCCGGTATCTGCTGCAATGCCCTCATCTCTTCAGACGAGATGAAGTCTGAGAAGAACATTGTAGGCATAACGGCAAACAACAGGGCGATGCCGCCGGTGAGGGCGAAGCTTGCATAAACGTATTTTATCTTTTGAGTAAGGATTTCAGGTTCGTCGACAATTTTCTTCAATGCAAGCATTGCCAACAGAGGTATAGTAAACTCGGCAATGACAAGTATCGACGCCACCGTGCGGAACTTTGAGTACATCGGGATATAGTCGATAAAGAAGTCGGTGAACGGCATGAAGTTCTTACCCCATGACAGCAGTATAGAAAGCACCGTTGCGGCAAGCAGGGCCCACTTCATAGGTCCCTTGACGATAAACAGGCCTAAGACGAACAGCATGAGCACGAATGCCCCGACGTAAACAGGGCCGCTAGTTCCGGGCTGTTCACCCCAGTACTGTCCGAGCTGCTGATATATATCTATAAAGTTGTTGTCGGCATGTTCCATTGCTGTCTTGTTCTGTGCCAAAGGCATTGATGCGCCGCCCTTGGTGTTGGGCACGAGCAGAGTCCATGTCTCGCCTATGCCGTAGCTCCACTGCGTTATATAGTCGCGGTCGAGTCCGCTGCTTGTCTGGTTTGCAGTGTTCTTTTTCACCAGTTCGCTCTTGCCGCGCATCGACTCCTGGCTGTACTCCCATGTGTGATAAAGGTTGCTCAGGTTGATGCATATACCTATTATGGCACCGGCAGCACACACAGCCGTGGCCTTGCCGAAATGAGCCAGTTTGTGGTTACGGATGGCATCAACGAGATAGGCAATAACCATAAACAGGATGACAAACAGGAAATAATACGTCATCTGCACGTGGTTGGCGTTGACCTCAAAGGCCGTAAACAGCGCCGTGACAATGAGTCCCCACAGGTATTTGCCCCTGTAGGCAAGCACCACGCCGGCTATCATAGGCGGAAGATATGCCAGAGCCATAACCTTCCAGATATGTCCTGCGGCTATGATTATGAAGAAATAGCTAGAGAAGCCCAAAATTATGGAGCCAAAAGCCGCCAGCGACTGGCGGAGATCGAACGCACGAAGAAGGATATAGAATCCCAGCAGATAAGCAAAGACATACCACACGTTCTCAGGAAGGAAAAGATGATAAGCCTTTACGACCTGGCCCAGTCCGTCGGTGCTGCTGTATGAGGGCGCCGTCTGATATGTCGGCATGCCGCTGAACACGGAGTTCATCCAGCGAGTCTGCTCTCCGGTTTTCTCCCTGTGTTCTGACAGTTCTCGCCCGAGGCCCTTGCTTGCAGCCGAGTCGTGGCGGAAAAGAATCTTTCCTTCAATATCGGCAGGAAAGAAGTATGCGAAAGAAATAGCCGCGAACAGCAATATGACCAGCACGTCGGGCAGGTATTGTTTCCATGTTTTCATTGATACTTACGTTTTTAAATTAAATCTGAGTGCAAAAATACTAAAAATTCATGACATCAGTCAACTCTTTGCGTAAAATTAAGATGTATTCGTTGCTTGCTGCCGGCATGGCGCCATATCAGCATTAATGTCACTTTATTTTTTCCGTCGCCCTAAACGGCACGGCAGGCAAACCTGCACCATTGCACAGATTGGGCTGAGAGCTGTCGCTCCAGCAATAACGCACCGTTACGGGTCTTGCCATATCCGTTTTTGAACTTAGCACAACCTTGTTGTCTACAATCTGGGCTTTGGCCGTGTTGTAGCGGTTCTTTGTGTTTTTCAGTTTAAAGTTGTCGGGCATCTTTCCGTCACGTGTCTTCAGGCCGTCAGCGTTTTCAAATGTCAATATGACTTTATCGCCTTCAACTTCCATGCTTTTAAATGTAGGTCCCGAACTTACGACATCTCGCCCATAGGTCTTATTTAAGGCAAGCAGGGCCAGGCGCTTTCCGACTATCCATTTATATGGCGGATGTATATCTTTAAGATTATCCACCAGGTCATTAATAACAATCATACCCGTATGAGGAACATCAAGACAAGACGCCTGCTCCTCCCAAAATTTAGGAAGGGCATCCCACGGCAATCCGTTCTCATCGCCCTTGCGGTCTGAATAGAGATAAGGTGCCAGCTGGACGAAATAAAACGGCATGGCGTCATCATGCCAAGCCTTTTGCCAGCCGTCAATCAGCGCACGCTGCTTGACATCATACCCTACACCTCTTTGGTCCAGGACATTTGCCTCGCCCTGATACCACAGAAATCCGCGCATAGAGAATGGAGCCAGCGGAGCTATCATCGTGCGGTAATGATCGGCCACAGGCAGACCATAATAGCTGCCGTTGGCGTATCCATCATTCAACTGCGACGAGCCCTTGAACGCCTCTTCAGGCATCCACGACTCAATCATCGATCCTCCCCACGACGAGGATATCAGTCCGACTGGTACGTCAAGACTGTCAGACAGATTCTTTGCAAAGAAATATCCTGCGGCAGAAACAGGGGCAAGACTTTCTTCTGACAGCATCTTCCATCCGGCAGTAGGCAGTATCTCACCATTATTTGAACACTCTACATACATTGTGCGTATTATCGGACTGTCTGCCGCCTTAAACTCCTTATACAGCACCTCCGGGTCGCCTTTCTTTGGGCGGGCATGGTGCGGGTGGTTATTCATGGAATATTCCATGTTTGACTGTCCTGAGGCGAGCCACACTTCGCCAACAAGAATATTGCTTAGCACAATTTTTCCTGACTTTGAACTTACCACAAGTTTTTGCGGTTTCTTAGTAGCACTCACTGCTTTAAGCACGGCAACCCATTCCCCGTTGGCATCGGCTACCGTACTGTATCTCTGAGACATAAAACTTATTTTTATCTTCTCGCCGGCAGAAGCCTTTCCCCATACATATACTGGCTTTTCCTGCTGTATCACCATGTTATCAGTAAATACCGGTGCCATGGTAATATCGGCAAAAACATACAACGGCAATAGCGACAGCGCTATTATCAATAATTTATAGACTTTAACCATAAGAGGATGTAAAATATGATTTGTTTTCAAGTACGCAAAAGTAATATTTTTTCAACTACTCCGCATCATTCTGAATAACTTTTTAGCGCAGTCCGGCCTTACCGGCACTCTGAAAGAAACAAAATTCATATATTTTGCACATATTCGGACCCAGTCAGGCTGTTTTTTCCTATATAAGTATTATCTTTGCCAAGAGCGTTGTTCTGGCATACAGTAACGCGTTATTATAGGTTACATTATTTTAAAACTAATATTTATGAGAACGTCATTATTACACAGGATATCAATGGCATTGATATTCGCATTTGCCGCATTAAATGTTTATGCCGGAATTAATTCAGGAGACGAGCCGTATGAGTTTGAAGAGGGCCTTAGTGATGGAGGTACTTATTATTACAGGACAAAAGATCTTGAGTTTAAGGCATCCAACACTGAAGAAATTGTACTTGGAGGTCTTCAGCTTCTGTATAAGAAAGGAATATATCCGGTAATCTCAATAAGGATTGCAGGCTTTGAACAGAGCCTGATAGACCTTGGAAAAAAAACACGCAGATACGAAGACAAGGCTATGTTTAACCAAACATTGACGCTGACGCTTACAAACGGCGAAGTGATAAGTACATACGAGGCAGGAGTGTCTGATGTCCTGAAAAAAGAATTTGAAGACGCAGAGATGGCTAATCTAGGAATACAAGCGTCGGTATCTGACCTTTCGAGCAGCCGCAGCGACTTTTCCTCCATGTCATCAAGCAACCGTATAAGCCACGTGATACAGCAGCTTACGACCTTCAACATAAAAAAAATCGTAATATCCGGCATAACACTCGACGTGTCGACAAAATCAGCCCCTACATATCTGGCAATGTTCAAGGCACTCGACAAAAGATTCGGCCTCAACTACCTTAAAGCACCGTCGTACAACACCTACACCAATTTGAGCGCAACGGTGAAGTCTATCACCACAGAGCATAACCTCTACCAGAACGGGCAGAAAGGAATGAATGTCAAAGTGAGCTTCGACGTGAGCGGCATGAAGGGCAAGACGGGCATCTGCGTAGCATACTTCTATTTCGAAAACGGAACGGCTCTAAACGACTACAACAAACATTATTACACTACCGACGGCAAGGTGTCGTCTTCAACAAAATATACGCCGGGGTGGGACAACACGACATACACCGACCTAAAGGTCTTCATACCCTACAGCGAACTTCATCTCGGAAGCGGCAAGTCGCACCTGAAGGCTAAGGTTGAAATATTCGACAACAACAACCGCAGCATAGGCAGTAGCCAGTGGACTTACTTCAACTACACCTATCCATGATGCGCCTGCCAGCCACACATTCTAAGAGATTTTTTGCCTCCTATAAGCCGGCGGCACGCTGATATGTCGCAAATTCTTTATATCTTTGCCACATAAAACAACAGCATAAAGATGAAAATAGGAATAATAGTGGCAATGGACAAGGAGTTTGTGCAGCTTAAGGCACTGCTCGAGAACGCCACAATGGAGCAACACCACAAGAAAGACTTCGCCGTGGGTAACATCGGCGACAAGGACATCGTTATACAGAAATGCGGCATCGGCAAGGTAAACTCTGCCATAGGTGCCGTGGAAATGATAAACAACTATGCCCCCGACCTGGTGATATCTACCGGCGTGGCTGGCGGAGCCGACGTAGAGATGAACGTAACGGACGTCATCGTGGGCACGTCATATTGCTATCACGACGCCTACTGCGGCAGCGAGTGCAGCTTCGGGCAAATCATCGGCATGCCGCCTGCATTTACGGCACCCAAAGACCTCGTAGAAAAAGCAGTATCCCTGAGCGGCGAGACAAAGATTCATGCCGGTCTGATTGTCAGCGGCGAATGGTTTGTCGACTCACGCGAGAAGATGCAGGGCATACTCGACAACTTTCCCAAGGCCAAGGCCGTCGACATGGAGAGCTGCTCTATAGCGCAAACCTGCCACATTTACGGAGTGCCCTTCGTAAGTTTCCGCATAATCAGCGACATACCGCTTAAGGACAACAAGGCGTCGCAATACTTCGACTTCTGGGCAAGACTTGCCGAAAAGTCGTTCAACGTTACCAAAGAATTTCTTAAAGTAATATAAGCAATGAGTTACTGAGATGTCAAAGGAGCGACGCATTTGTCAGAATATCCTCAAAAGCCGGACAACAAAGAAATACAACAAAACATTTGTCTTAACTCCTTAACTCCATAACTTCTTAACTCCTAAAAAATGAAAAAGATTCCAAGTTTTACAATCGACCACAACCACCTGCTGCGCGGAATATACGTATCACGCAAGGACAGCGTAGGCGGAGAGACCGTCACCACATTTGATATACGCATGAAGGAGCCTAACCGCGAACCTGTTGTTCACGCCGGCGCACTCCACACCATTGAACATCTGGCTGCAACCTATCTGCGCAACGACCCGGAATGGAAAGACCGCATAATTTACTGGGGCCCGATGGGATGTCTGACGGGCAACTATCTGCTCATGCGCGGCGACCTTGAACCGAAGGACATCGTGGAGCTGATGAAAAAGACATTCAAATTTGTTGCTGACTTTGAAGGCGAAATACCGGGAACTGCTCCGAAGGACTGCGGCAACTGGCTGCTGCACGACCTGCCCATGGCACGATGGGAGGCACGCAAGTTCCTGACAGAAGTGCTTGAGGTAATCAAAGACGAAAACATGAATTATCCCGGCTGATATGCCTCTGTTATTTAAAATAAGTTAAATCATGTCACATCAGCAATGCGATTGCGTACTAAAATCAGAATAAGACACAAAACAGCATTGCGTATGAAAAGACACAAAATAATAACGACTGCGCTTGCCGCAGCGCATGCTCAGACCGACACGCTGAAAGTTGACACCACATACAACCTTGGCGAAGTTACGGTTAATGGTATGCGAGTGATAAGCAAGGTAGACCGCCAAATACTTCTGCCGACATCAACAATGAAGAAGCACTCATCGAACGGATACGATCTGCTGAGCAAGATGACGCTCAACGGTATAATGACCGACCCGATTAAGCAGGAAATTAAATCACTGAAAGGCGGAAGCGTGCAGGTACGCATAAATGACGTTAAAGCCAATCAACAGGACATAACAGCACTGAGACCTGACGAGGTTGTAAGGGTTGAATATATCGACAATCCCGGAGTGAGATATTCCGACGGCAGCATGGACGCTGTAATTAACTTTGTCGTAAAGAGAAGATATGCGGGATATGTTGGCGGATTAGGAACGATGCAGGCCTTCACTACCGGCTTCAACAACAGTAATGCTTACTTTAAGTATAACTACAAGAAATCGGAGTTCAGCATATACTACAACTTCAGCTACCGCGGCTACGACGAGCGCAAGGTGGACAGCGAAAACACATATTTCTTTCCTGACGGAACGCAGCGCCAACGCCAATATTTAGGCTACAACACCGACTTCATGTACACCTTTAATACGGTCCAGCTGGGCTACAACCTTGCCGAACCTGACAAATATACCCTGAACATCAGCCTCAACTATAATCAATACAACAACCCGAACTCAGGCTCAAACCAGCTGGCAAAAGAGACATCAATGCCAGACTTGTATCTGTATAACAAGAGTAAGAACAAAATGTACACCCCGTCGCTCGACATCTACTGGTCGCTGAACCTGCCTAAAAAACAGAACATAACGGCCAATGTAGTAGGAACTTACATCGGCACCGACTACAAATATATGTCGCGCAACTATCTCTTCGACCAGTCGCCTGAACAGTCGATGCAGGCTGACCCGGTGAATGATTACAGCTATTCTACCACGGGCCGCAAATATTCGCTTATCAGCGAGGCTATATATACGAAGGAATTCAAGAACAAAGTGTTCTCGGCCGGTGGCGAATACACCATAAGCCACACTGACAACGACTACACAGGAGCGGTGAACACGGACGCCATACTCAACTCAGACAATCTTTATCTATTTGCACAGCTACAGGGAAAACTCGGCATATTCAACTATCAGGTGGGCCTCGGTGCAAACTATCTTGCCATTCATCAGGGCGACATAGGATTCAACAAGTGGACACTGCGCCCGCAGTTAAGTCTTTCGACCAAAATAACCGACAACCTGTTTGTAAGATACTCAGGACGAATAAGCCAGCGTTCGCCTTCGCTCTCGCAACTGAGCGACGTAAGAAACCAGAGCGACGAACTTAACGCAAGCGACGGAAACACAGGACTGAAGCCTTACACTGGATACAGCAACAGTCTTATGCTAAGCTGGAACCGTCCGCTTTTTAACTTCCAGTTGTACGGAAGCTGGTATTATGCGCCCGACATCATCATGACATCTTATATTCCTGAGCTGCAGGACGACGGCACATATCTGCTCATCAGCAAGCCGGAAAACCAGAAGAGCTTCAGTCAACAGTCTCTCACTGCCTACTTCACGCTGCACGCCATTAAGGACATTCTCAACATTTCACTCTATGGCGACTATTCCAACTACAACAGCCGCGGACTTGCCTACTCTCACAACTACCGCTCATGGCGCTGGGGCGGATACGCCAACCTTATGCTGGGCAGATGGAACGTTTCTGCAAGTTTCTACACCGCACCGAAAAGCTATTTTGCCGAATCTATGAGCACGGGCGAAAACCAGTCGAACTTCAGCGTCAGCTATAAATATAAAGACCTCAAAGTGGGACTTGGAGTTTTGTTGCTCGGCTATGCCCAAGGTTTCGACTATGTGGGCAAGACAGACAGCAAGTATCTGCAGAGCACTACGCATACATATATCAAGGACAACGGTAACATGATTTACTTAACGCTGTCGTACAACTTCAGCCACGGACGCAAATATCAGACAGAACGTAAGAAACTCAATAATTCAGACAACGATAATGGTATCAGGTAAAAATTTATTCAGCAAAATTCTGCAAGCCTTTAAAGGCAAGACGGAAGAAAGGCCGCAACAGAAGGAATGCGGCCATGCAGACAGCCACAATGCAATGAGCAACAGCGGCGACGGCAACTATGTAAGAATAATCGATGATGGCGACGGTGTGATAAACGTGCTGCTCGAAGTGGAACACGACAAGGTGCTTGAGCTTGGCGATAGATTGGGCGAAATAAACGAAGCGGCCTACATGAACGGATATAACTGGGACGCCCTGATAAGGCATTATCTCAAGAACAACGCACCCGACATACTCGAGGCAATGGACACCGATCCTGAGGCAGGCCTCTATGATGCATACTTCAAGGAGAGCGACGCCAACCGCGACAAGGCCAAGCGACTTGCCGACATGCTGACCTCGCTGATTGACAACGAACAGGAGCTTTGCAGGATAGTGAGGGAAGAAGGCGACAAGATAAACTGGGGATAATTATTTTCTCTACAATTAGCTTCCCCGCGGCAAACGGTTCATAAAAATACAAAGAATGCAGACAGGTCGCACATTCAGTGTGTCTTCTGTCTGCATTCTTTGTTTTTATTCCAAACCGCGTTATGATTTGCGGCTATACATCATATCATTAGCAAAGTCGACAGCGCGCTTCCCGGTCAGGCTGTGCACCCCGTGCGCCGCCTGCGCCATATCACGGTCTGCGCCAGTCCTCTTACAGAAACAAACGCTATGAACGCGAGCCACAAGC
>ENA-OPEU01000230-OPEU01000230.1-human-gut-metagenome-genome-assembly--contig:-NODE-230-length-9937-cov-2.143797_pt1 | contig 9937 bp, 8 predicted proteins | sample MGYA00241639_ERZ501541 | MGnify/ENA primary metagenome ERZ501541 (study PRJEB25962, sample SAMEA2042428) | human gut metagenome | biome: human gut; feature: human-associated habitat; material: faeces...
TGTTGTAACTGTTGTCAACCGCCGTAATGCCGAGCAGGCGCCTACAAAGATTGTTGAGGTAAAGAACAGCTGACGCCATGATGCCGTCTGAACGCTGATGGCTTATGGGCTGTGATTATTATATGCGGTTCTGGCTCGATGTCCTTTAGGCATGGCTCTGGTTATGTCAGGACAATGCAGCGGCAAGCGGGCTGCGGAAAACAAAGAGACAGATTAAAATCTCTGTCTGCTTGCGGCATGTAAAGACATATTCGGCCTGATAGCAGATAAAAATTTAACGGAAGTCAGCATGCAAGTGCATGCCCGACTTCCGTTTATTTTTATGCTAACTTATTGATTTTGCGCACATACATTATTTTTATGTGCGTCTTTGTTTGCATTTTATATGTCTATTCTGCCGTTTCTGTTTCGGCAGTTTCGTAGTTTCTTTCAGTTCTTAGTCTTTCAATTTCCTTACGTCGCGTCTTTATTATCTGGCGTCTGTAAAGCAGGCACGTTATGAGGAAATAGACGAAAGCCTGAATCCACAGTGCCCTGTATTCGTACAGCACATCGCCAAGGCGTGCCTCCATGCCGTTCATTCTGACAAAGCCGCGTATGCTGAAGGTTGAAGGAACGAGGTTAGACACCCATTGCCAGAACTCCGGTATGGCGCTCTGCGGCCATGATACTCCTGACACAAACAGGAATGGCAGTGAGGTGAATACAACCAGGAGTATGATGTTCTCGCGGTATCTCACGGCGCATGAGACAATCATCGAGAAGAATATGCATGAGAGCAGATAGGGCAGCATGAAGCATGCCAGGTCGCCGGCATGGAGCAGCGACGTGAAGCCGAATATGCGTGGCACAACAAGAGTGATGTAAGCTGATATCACGGCATAAATCATAAGATAGCAAAGCGACTTGCCAAGCACGATGCGGAATATGCCGTTGTAATGCCTGCTTACGGGAACGAGCTGCTTAAACCTGTTCTTCTCTCTTGCGGTTCCTGCCGACAGACCTACGCCCAGCAGCAGAGTCTGCTGCAGGATGAGTATAAGCACCGCTGGTATAAGAAAGTTGCCGTATCCTCCAGTCGTGTTGAATATCTGCACTTCGTCAAAGTCAAGCGGCTTTATCGTTATCTCGTTCTCGCGTTCGGTAGTGTTGCCGGCGCGCTGAATCTGTATTTCTGAATTTATGTTTCCGGCTACAGCAGTGGCTGTCTGGAATATGGCTTTGTAGTAGAGCATGAAACTCATGTCGCAGAACACGTTGACATGGCTTTGCTCCATCCGGTTGATGTTGGTCTGAAAGTCTTCTGGAAAATACAGCACGCCCGAGGCTTCCTGTCTGCCCACAAGGTCTCTTGCTTCGCTCAGGCTGTTGCAGTAATATGTAATCTTGGCGTCGGGTGACGCGTCAAACTGTCTGATGAACTGCCTGCTGAGATTGCTGTGCGACATGTCGACCACAGCCACCTGCACCTCGCGCACTACCTCGTTGGTGTAGATCCACGAGTAGACAAGCGGATAGAGCAGCGGCACTAGGATGAAGAAGATAAGCACACCCTCGTCTTTCCAGGTGATTTTCATCTCTTCAGCCCAGATGTAGCACATGTCGTGTATGCCCTCATTGATCTGTTGTATTAAGCTTTTGGCTTTTTTCATCAGGTTTTATATCTTAATTCTTCTTCTGTTTTTATCTTCAGTTAAAAGCGCTTAAGGCAAGTACTCATATTCTAAGGCGGCTTTCTTTATCTTGGATACAACCAGCACGGGGAGCATAATGAAGCAAACCATTGCCGTAATTTTTATCCACGAGTAAGCAAGCGGATAGCCGTTGAAGATATTGAGCTGATAAATCATGTAATAGTGCCGTAGCGGAAACAACTGGGCTATTGATTTTATAGCCGGCGACATGGCAGACAGCGGAAAGGCTGTGCCCGACAGCGAGAAACTCAATACGGCCCACAGGCTGCAGATGCTCATAGACATGCGGAGCGACGGCGTGAGTCCAAAGACAAATATGCCGAAGCTCTGAGCCGCGAGGACTGAAAGCAGGCCGAGCAGCAGTATAGCCGGCAGTCCGCCGGGATGAGGAAACTGCAATATGCCGAACACATACATCATGTAGCCATAAAATATGGCCAGGAACACCAGCGTCTGTGGCAATATCTTGCCGATGAGTGCATTGTGAATGTTATTGCCGGCTGTCTCCATCCATTCTTTCGATGTGCCGAATTTCTGTTCCGTTCCTATCGAGTAGACCGTTATCAGGAAGATGAAGAGCATAAGGCAGCCCGGAATGATCATCGTGTTAAGATAGATACTATAGTTTACGGCGGGATTGTTCACCGTATGCAGGTCGATGACGATAGGCTGCAGAAAACTCATAATCTGGCTTTCTGTCAGTCCTTTTGCCTGCAGCACAGACGACGCTGCCCCGGCAGAGCCAAGCGTAGATATGGTCTTGAGGTCGCGGTAAAGCAGCGCTCCGGCTGTAAGTGAGGTGGAGCTGTAGTAGAACGATATTTTAGGCTGTCTCATTGACAGCAGCTCAGACGTTGTGCCTTCGGGAATATACAGGAAGGCATAAATCTCGTTGCGCTGTATGGCATTGCGAGCCTCGCTTACGTTAGTATACCGTTTTACGATTTTTGTTGTCTGGAATGCGTCCAGCTTTCTTATTATCGAGCGTGTGGTAGATGTATTGTCGAGGTCTACCACGCCAACGGGCATGTCGGTCGGCTGCCCGTTGCTCATTAGTGAAGTAAAAAATATGGTGACAATAACGGGAAATATCAGCATGCAGAACAGATACATCGGATTCTTCTTCAATATTCTGCATTCTCTGCATGCCACGCTGATGATGTTCCTTATGCTGACACTGTTACCCACGTTCTGGTTTTATCTGTTTTTAATTATTAGCGACATACCCGGTCTTAGTCCGTCAAGCTTTGTTACAGGACGGGCTTTCACCTCGAAAGTCTTCAAGTCATACTGTCCGTTGCTCTTAGTGGCTTTCCATACAGCATAGCTGCCTTCGTCCTTGATGTAGTAGACCTTCATCTTCAGGTCTTTGCTGAAAGCCGGGCAATATGCTGTGAATGTGTCGCCGTTCTTGAGTCCGTTGAGCTGGTCTTCACGCACGTTGAATGTACCCCACAGGTCGCTCATTATTGATATGCTCATGATAGGAGAGCCGGCTCCGATAAGTTCGCCCACTTTGGGATAAATGCTGCTTACCTCGCCTTCAACCAGTGCTATCTGCACGGTTTCGTGTATGTATGAGTTTATTTCCTGTACGGCACCCTTTGCCCTGTTCACCTGAGCCGCAGCTGCACGCTTCTCTTCGCGGCGTGCGCCGTTTACTGCCATGTCGTATTGGCTCTTGGCAGCCTTTGCCTGAGCTTCGAGCGCCTTATAGTTGGCAAATGCCTCGTCGCGTTTCTGGGCACTCATGACACCTTCGTCAAACAGACGCTGAACACGCTCGTATGACTTCTTTGCAATGTCAAGTCCGGCCTTGGCCTGCTGCCACATCTCGTAGGCTCCGCGTATCTGTTCCTGACGTGCGCCCCTGTCTGCCATCTCGTTCATGGCAGCGTCTTCAGCACTTTCAGCCTGCTTCTTCTTGGCCTCAATGTCAGGAGCGTCTATTATGGCCAGCGTGTCGCCAACCTTTACATAGTCGCCCTCCTTGACTCTAAGTTCAAGAATGCGCCCGGGCACCTTGCTCGACACCCTGTATTCAGATACTTCAATTTCGCCCTGTATCGTTTCAGTTGTCTTGCCAAAAGCAAAGAAACCTATAACTCCTACAATAATGACGGTTATGGCAAATCCGGTTATTGTAAGCAAGATGTTGTTATGTTGTGATTTTTTTGTCATGATTTCTAATATAATGATTCTCCAAGAACTTTCTTTAAGTTGAGCTGTGACAGCTTAACATCAATTTCAGCGTCTATCTTCTGTGAGCGTGCCTGCAGCCATGCCGTCTGGGCGGTCATAACATCCGTAACGTCCATTACGCCCTCTTTGAAGCCGAGGTTGGCACATCGCAGGTTTTCGTCGGCACGTTCTGTATTTTTGTTTGCCATGTTGAGCCGCTTGTTGGCTTCGCTCACTTTGAATGAACTCTGGTTCACTTGCAGTTCCACCTTTTCGCGTGCTTCGTCGAGCTCGAGCATGGCTATCGTAGTGGCAGTCTTGCTGGCCCTTATCTTGTATGAACTTTCAAACCAGTTCCATACAGGTATTCTCATTATCACCCCGACATTCCATACACCGGAGAACTTTTTCTCGAATCCGTTGTAAAGGTTGGGATTTGTTACAAGATAGCCTGCGGTGAGCGCTATTTGCGGCAGATAAGCGGCCCTGATTATATTTGTTGTCTGTTTGCTTATGTCAACCGCATTCTGCAGCATCTTCAGTTCTGCACGGTTCTCCTTGGCGGCATCCGTGTCAACCAATGGTGTCATTTCCACCTTGCTGAATGCGTCTTCTTTATCTTCGTCTTCAAGCCTTATGTCCTTGCTGATCGGCATGCCGCACAGCTGGCAGAGCAGCATTTTTGCCAAAGACACTCCGTTCTCAACTTCCAGAAGCTGCATCTCAGCCTCGTTTAGCTTCACGTCAACCTTCAGGCCGTCGGCTCTGGTGGCAACGCCTTCGCGTATCATCTTTTCAACGTCGCCGCTCAGTTTCTTCACGAGGTTCAGATAGCTGTTAGCCAGCTTCTCTTTATGTTTCAGCGACACCACGGTCCAGTAGGCATTGTCGATGTCGTATATCGTGTTCTGCGTCTTGCTCGTTATGTCGTTTTCAGCCAGTTGCTCGCTTATGTCGGCTATCTTGTTTGCCGCAACGATGCTTCCGCCCATGAATATCGGCTGGCGCACCATGACAGATGCCGTAAAGATATTTCGCGTGTCGGTTCTGAAAGCGTCGCTTATGGATTTTCCTATGGCGTTGCCTGCATTTTCCAGTCCGGGCATTATCTTGTTCGCTATATTTCCAAGCGCTTCGGCTGTCTGCGGTGTTATAACGCCCTGACTTACCATGTCCGTTATTGCAGACGATACGGTGTTGCCCAGTTGGCCGGTAGTTGTAGTGCCAAGGTTGCCGAGCACGCCTTTCTGTTCATTGTTGAGGAGAGAAATCTCCTTGCTCATGAATTCGTATCCGCCGAGCACGTCAACGTGTGGCAGATATTTTGTGCGTGCGGCTTTCCGTGTGTTCTGCGCCACGTCCTTCTTAAGCCGTGCAATGTTTATCTGCTTGTTGTTGCGCAAGGCCATGGCGCGGCAACTGTCGAGCGACAGCACCTGTTGCGCCGCCGCTGTGGCAGGGGCGCATATCAGGAGAAATATGGCAGCAACATTCTTCATAAACGAATAGCGGTTAATTCTTCTTGATGATCCTGAGGTCAGGGGTTATTTAAATGAGAAGTTGCGAGAACCAATCATGTTTCCGTCGGCAAATATGCTGACGTTGTATGTACCGTTGCTCAAGAACTCGTTTACGTTCCAGTATGTTGTTACAGCAGTCTCGTTGCCGGTGTATTCGATGTCTCTTTTCATTGAGTATTGCAGGCTGCGGTTCTCATAGTTGAATGTTCCGCCGTTGGTGAGCACAGAGCCGGTTGGCGTAGTTATGCGCACGTAGATGGTCTTCATGCCGCTCTGGGCTGTAACGTTCTTGGCTATGCTGAAGTTTATCTGAAGAGTCTTGCACTTTTTCAGGCTCTTTGTAACCTTGCCTCTCTTGTTCTTGGCTGTCAGTGATATGCCTGTGGCATCAAGCTGAGCAGCAATGGCGACCTTCTCTGAAAGCGACTGCTTGTCGGCATTAAGACCTTCGATCTGTCTTGTTGCCTCAGCGTACTGTCCCTTCACGCGTGTGTTTTCTGCTGTAAGGTTCTGGTTAAGACGGTTGAGCGAGTCTATTTCCAGAATATAGCTTCTGATGACGGCGCGGCATGTTGCAAGCTCCTTTTTCAGACATGCTATCTCGCGTGCGTCTGTAGCCTTCACGTTCTTCAGCTCTTTCAGCAGCTGTTCTGTCTTCATCTGCTCCTGCGTGAGCTGCTCTATGATAGAGTCGTTGTTTATCTGAGTCTTCATCTCGCTGTACTGGTCGGCAAACTGCTGATACTCGTTTTCCATTTCTTTCTTGTCGAGTTCGGCCAGTTCCTGCATGTCCCTGTTAGCCTGCTTTTGCTGCTGCAGACTTATAGACAGGTAAACTATTCCACCGAGTAGAAGTACACCAATGACAGCTGAGATTATTATAATTTTCTTATTTTTCATTTTAAATTCTGTTTTAAATTAATCATGATTATTAAACTGAATGCCATAGCGGCATATTTAATTGCAAAAGTAGATTTTTTATCTTAAAAGACAAAGCATTTATTGAAATAAAAAAACTATTATTGTCAATTTTGCCGTGTTTTTGAACAAAATTAAAATTTAATGTGTATTTTTGTTGAAATTAACTTGCCTTATGCTAATTCGGCGTTTACATTTTGTCGTGAATATGGCATTGAGAGTGGTTATTTGTACTGAATATTCTAATATTATGAAATAAAACGGATATGTTGCGCAAGATTTTCGATTTTTATTACAGCGGTTTCACCTCGATGGACATAGGAAAGAAGCTTTGGCTTGTCATTATCATAAAGCTTGTGATAATATTTCTTGTTGTGAAGCTGTTTTTCATGCCTGACGTGCTAAGCCAGAAGGCTGCGGGCGGCAGTAAGGCCGACTATATAAGCAGCCGTATGACCGGCGCAGATTGACAGAGGAAGATTAGTAACTATTAAAAAATAAAGTGTATGACAGATTTTTTATTGAGCATTAGTGCAGGGACCGTCGACTGGTCGAGAGCTCAGTTTGCACTTACAGCCATATACCATTGGCTCTTTGTGCCGCTGACGCTCGGACTTGCGCTTATTATGGGAGTGATGGAAACCTGCTATTATCGCACAAAGAGCGTCTTCTGGAAAGACACTGTGCGCTTCTGGCAGAAGCTGTTCGGTATAAACTTCGCCATGGGTGTGGCAACCGGACTTATCCTAGAGTTTGAGTTCGGCACAAACTGGAGCAACTATTCGTGGCTCGTAGGCGACGTGTTCGGTGCGCCGCTGGCAATCGAGGGCATTGTGGCTTTCTTTATGGAGGCTACGTTTGTCGGCGTAATGTTCTTCGGTTGGGGCAAGGTGTCAGACGGATTTCATCTTGCGTCGACATGGCTGACGGGACTTGGCGCTACGATATCAGCGTGGTGGATTCTTGTAGCTAACGCATGGATGCAGTATCCCGTAGGGCAGGTGTTCAATCCTGACACGATGCGCAACGAGATGACGTCTTTTGCAGATGTGGCTCTGTCGCCTTTTGCCATAGACAAGTTTTTTCACACAGTCCTTTCAGCCTGGATTGTCGGTGCAGTGTTTGCCGTGGCGGTCAGCTGTTATTATCTTATCAGGGCTAACAGCAGCAAGATGCCCGAGGCTACTGCCGCCAAGACAAGAAAGTTTGCTGTCAGCAGTATAAAGACCGCCTCAATAGTAGGATTTGTTGCAACGTTGCTTACAGCTTATACAGGAGACAATTCTGCATATATGGTGGCAAAGACACAACCCATGAAGCTTGCTGCAATGGAAGCTCTGTATGACGGTGAAGAAGGTGCGCCGCTTACGGCTGTGGCCCTAATAAATCCGTTCATACAGCCTGACTATGCCGCTTCTGAAGAGTTGCCTCTTCAGGTGGCAATACCCAAGATGCTCTCTGTGCTGGCAACGAGAGACCTGAACGGCTTTGTGCCTGGTATAAACGACATCATTAAGGGCGGATACACGCAGCATGATGGTACGACTGCATTGTCGTTTGCGGAAAAGTCGGAGCGCGGAAAGATTGCCATCGACGCCATTGGCAAATACCGCGAAGCCAAGAAAAACGGCAATGCTGCCGAGACAGATAAGTATGGTGCACTGATTAAGGACAATGTTAAATACATAGGCTACGGATATATGGACAATCCCGACCAGATAGTGCCTTACATACCAGTGTGCTTCTGGTCTTTCCGTATTATGGTAGGTCTTGGCATGTTGCTCATCCTCGCCTTTGCCGTAACGCTGTTTGTTGTCTACCGTAAGGACATTCTGCGTCTCAAATGGCTGCATATTGCATGGCTTGTTCTCCTGCCGTTGGCCTATGTGGCAAGCGAGTCGGGATGGGTGCTGGCCGAACTCGGACGTCAGCCTTGGGCAATACAGGACATGCTGCCCACATGGATAGGCGTGTCTGACATCAGCTCAGGGTCGGTTATCTTCACGTTCTTTATGTTCCTCGTGCTGTTCACGCTTCTGCTTGTGGTTGAAATCAACATTATGTGCAAGGCCATAAAGCAAGGTCCGGAGTTTTCTGATGTTGCTGCCAGACCATAACTGCGTCAATAATAAACATGAACGATAAAAACAAAGAAAATTATGACATATCTTTTTTTGCAACAATATTGGTGGTTCCTGGTGTCGCTGCTTGGAGCGCTGCTCGTTTTCATGATGTTTGTTCAGGGAACAAACTCTATTATCTTTTCTCTCGGGCGCAACGATGTTGAGCGCGGAATGCTGGTTAATTCTACCGGCCGCAAGTGGGAACTGACTTTCACCACGCTTGTGACGTTCGGCGGAGCCTTCTTTGCCTCGTTCCCGTTGTTCTACAGTACGAGTTTCGGCGGTGCCTACTGGCTGTGGATTATCATCCTGTTCACTTTCGTGCTGCAGGCTGTCAGCTATGAATTTCAGAAAAAGCTCGGAAATATTCTCGGTGTAAAGACCTTTCAGACCTTCCTTGTCATCAACGGATGGGTGGCTCCGTTCCTTATTGGTGTTGCCGTGGCCACATTCTTCACAGGCTCTAACTTCGTTGTTGAGAAGGCAAACTTCACCAACGGACTGTCGCCCGTGATAAGCAGCTGGGCTAACGACAGCAACGGTCTTGACGCCCTTCTCGATGTGTGGAACATTGTGCTTGGACTTGCCGTCATGTTCCTTGCGAGGGTTACAGGTATACTCTATACGGTGAACAGCGTCTCTGACATATACATACGCCAGCGCTCAAGAAAGCTGCTGCGTATTAATCTGCTGCTGTTCCTCGTTACATTCCTGGCTTTCCTTATTTATGTCCTTGTGAAGGATGGATATGCTTACGACCCTGCAACAGGCAACATCTTTGTCGAAAATGGCAAGTATCTTTCAAACTTCCTTGCCTTGTGGCCGCTGGCTGTTATGCTTGTAGTGGGCGTTGTGCTGTTCCTTTACGGAACGGGGCGCACTGTTTTCGACACCAGTTTCAATTCAGGTATATGGACAGCCGGCATTGGTGAAGTGATGGTAGTGCTGAGTCTGTTGCTGTGTGCCGGACTTAACAACACGGCGTATTATCCTTCTGCCGTTGACCTGCAGAGCAGTCTGACCATTCAGAACAGCTGCAGCAGTGAGTTTACGCTCAGCGTCATGTCTGTAGTGTCGCTGCTCATACCGTTTGTTCTTGCATATATAGTTTATGTGTGGCACATCATCGACCGTCACAAGATTAACCGCGAGACGGTGGAGGAGGGCGAATAATAGTCGCCCTTCCGCATCATATCAACAGTAAAGGCCATACCCCATTCACTGCGGGATATGGCCTTTACTGTTTTATTCTGTATGCCTTCAGGCATTTTCTTTGTGGCTTAGGTGTCAGCGCAATATTATTCCTGTGAATATTCTGCCTGATTCAGTGCCGAGCTTTCGCGCCGAAAAATAGTCGTTGCTGTTGTTGTAGGTGCATACCCACGACACGTTTATGTTGTTTTCCTTCAGTCCCATGGCTGCCAGCTGCCTGCGGTTGCATTCGGGCAGGTTGATGTGCCATTTGTCTTCCTTGCGGCTTATGTCGGCCATGTTGAATCCG
>ENA-OPEU01000239-OPEU01000239.1-human-gut-metagenome-genome-assembly--contig:-NODE-239-length-9722-cov-1.941450_pt1 | contig 9722 bp, 8 predicted proteins | sample MGYA00241639_ERZ501541 | MGnify/ENA primary metagenome ERZ501541 (study PRJEB25962, sample SAMEA2042428) | human gut metagenome | biome: human gut; feature: human-associated habitat; material: faeces...
TGTATTTCTATCTGAACAAACATTTGCCACAGCCGGGAACACCCTCTGAAATTACTAACACACAAGCATAAATGTAACAATGAAAACAAAACTCAACCTCTTTTGCGTCTGCGTACTTATCGCCTTGCTCCTTTCCACCTCAACGACAGTGAGCATCATGTTCCATTCTTTCACAAGTGCCTTTAAAGCCGGATACGAAAGTGTAGAAAAAGGAAAGGATATCCACATTTCCGATTATAAGATGATTTGCACCCTTCCTACCGATCTACTTGAAAAGACAGGAAGTGTAACCAATGTCAGGACAGGAGAACAGGCATCTATCATACCGATTATAAGCATGGTAGAGGCGCCAACGAAAGAAAATGATACCTTCCATGCACTAAACAGGATTGCCTCATTCATTTCGGTGATAGCGGGAATTTTCTGCCTGTTGCAGTTCTTTTATTTGATCAGAAATATCAATCGCGGTGATATCTTCAGCTGGAAGAATGTGAAGTTTCTGCGCAAGTTAGGATGGGCATTGATACTTTTGTTTATCTGCACGCTGGCTACCATCGTGATTGGAAATTATGAAGCTTCGCAAGTGTTGCAACTCAACGGATGCGAGTTCTCCTATACCTTTGCTTTTTCCGATGCGACTCTCATTCTGGGATTCATTTCATTGCTGGTAGCCGAAGTATTTGCCATCGGACTGAAGATGAAAGAAGAACAAGATTTAACCATTTAAAAAAACAGAGCAGACTATGAACAAGTTCAGAATATTAGGTGTCATAGCCATTATAGCCATCATTGCAAACTTCTTTGGAGGATTGGATGAAAATTGGAGAGATTTCAAGAAAGGATTTGAAGATGGACATAACAGTGCAATGGAAATATATGAGCCTGGACGCCACATTATACCCCATCATGCAACCTCAGTCAAACTGAATGTAGAGCCGTTACCTGAAACTACTGTCGATCCACTGAGCAACAACCGCGTGGACTGGACACTCCCCTACACAGTGACTGAAATAGAAACGTATGCCAAGCCATCGGCCTGGCACATCCTTGTCATGGGACTTGCCATACCCGGAATATTCCTTTTTCTCATCGGTTTCTGCTCATTGATCCGGTTGCTCATTTCCATCTCACGCCGCGAAGTATTTACATCTGCCAATGTACGGCGCCTCCGTTGGTTTGCATACACCAGTGCAAGCTTGGAAATCCTCATAGCTGTTGACGAATGGATTGTAGGAAACGCAGCAGTTGAGCAAATCAGTCTGCCGGGCTACAAAATCATCAGCTACGCCGGTTATTCTCCCGACTGGGTAGCTGTGATAATTCCCATTCTTTTTGCCGAGATATTTGCTATCGGGGCAAAAATGAAAGAAGAACAGGATTTAACCATTTAAGAAAAATGCCATGAAAGAAAAAAATACTTTCCCCTCAAAAAGAAAAAGCATCTTTTATTTGATACTTTGCCTGATAGCTACTCTGTTTGTAAGTTCATTCATCTATTTCCTTGTGTTACATCCATTGTTGGACAACAAAATAGTGAGGATATCGATCAACATTGGATGGACTTGCTTCTGTCTGTATGCCTTTAAGAAACTGACGCAACGCCACACCCTTTGGTGGCGCGCAGTAGATGAGAACCCGAATAAACCCAAAATGAATTGATCTATGCCAATTATAGTAAATTTAGACGTAATGATGGCGAAACGAAAAATTTCGCTGGGAGATTTAGCCGAGAAGATAGACCTGACTCCTGCTAACCTTTCCATATTGAAAACCGGGAAAGCGAAAGCCATCCGTTTCTCTACCCTTGAGGCTATTTGCAGGGAACTAAATTGCCAGCCCGGAGATATTTTAGAATATAGAGAAGAAGGTGAATAATATAAACAGCCACATATACAAACACTCTGATACCATAAAATTCTCATATCTTTAATCCGGATACTCTGACCGATAAAGCATTTCAATTGCCATACCGGCAGAGTATTTTCACCTTATACCTAAAATTTTCTTATCACTTCCCGACACGCTTTAGCCAATATTCCCTAAAAATACACTACTGATAAAAACAAATATTGCATAAGCACCATATAATCCCATGATTATCCGTATCTTTGCAGCGAATTAGATATTTGAAAATAAATGAAGACATTTGAAGAGTTAGGCGTTTCCCCGGAAATACTAAAAGCGATTAAAGAAATGGGATATGAGAATCCCATGCCGGTACAAGAAGAAGTAATACCGTATTTATTGGGAAACGGCAACGATGTAGTAGCCCTAGCACAAACAGGGACTGGAAAAACCAGCCGCATTTGGTCTGCCGCTTATCCAAAAAGTTGACGTAAAACACCGTGCACCTCAAGCACTAATTTTATGCCCCACACGCGAATTGTGCTTGCAGATTGCAGGCGATCTGAACGATTACTCCAAGTACATTGACGGGCTGAAAATCCTTCCCGTATATGGTGGTTCATCCATCGAAAGCCAAATACGCATGTTGAAAACAGGCGTACATATTATTGTGGCTACTCCCGGACGACTGATTGATCTAATAGAAAGAAAGGTTGCCAAACTAGAAACAATTACAGATGTAGTAATGGACGAAGCCGATGAAATGCTGAATATGGGATTTACTGATAGCATAAATGCTATCCTTGAAAAAGTTCCTGAAGATCGGAATACCTTGATGTTCTCGGCTACCATGAGTCCGGAAATCTCACGCATCGCCAAAAAATATCTGCATGACGCAAAAGAAATCACTATCGGTACCAAAAATGAGGGCAGTAAAAACGTCAATCACATAGCCTATTTAGTACACGCTAAAGACAAATATGCCGCATTGAAACGTATCGCGGATTATTATCCACAGATTTATGGCATCATTTTCTGTCGTACCCGTAAAGAAACTCAGGAAATTGCAGATAAATTAATACAAGACGGTTATAACGCAGACTCTTTGCACGGTGAGCTCTCACAAGCCCAGCGCGACTTAGTGATGCAAAAATTCCGCCAACGCCATTTACAGCTTTTAGTTGCTCCCGACGTAGCAGCCCGTGGCCTAGATGTAAATGACCTTACTCATGTCATTAATTATGGCTTGCCCGATGATATAGAAAGCTATACTCATCGTAGTGGTCGTACAGGACGTGCCGGAAAAACAGGTATTTCTATTGCCATCATCAACCTGCGCGAAAAAGGCAAGATGCGTGAGATAGAACGAATCATCAACAAAAAATTTATCATGGGTGAGATGCCCAGTGGTAAACAAATTTGCGAGCAGCAATTGATTAAATTGATAGATGACATAGAAAAGGTAAAAGTAAACGATGAAGAAATTGAATCCTTCCTACCCGGAATCTATCGTAAACTGGAATGGCTTTCAAAGGAAGATCTGATAAAGCGCGTGGTGTCAATGGAATTTAACCGCTTCTTGGAATACTATAGTAACGCTCCGGAAATAGAAATTCCCAGCACAAATGACCGTCGCAGCGAACGTGGCTCCAAAGAACGCAAGGATCATGGCAGTGCTCGTGAAAAGACAGAGCGTAAAGCAGAAAAAGGATACACCCGTCTATTCCTGAATGTAGGAAAGACAGACGGTTTCTATGCCAACCAAATCATAGAACTGATTAACCGCAACATGAAGAAGCAACGTACTACCATCGGACGAATAGACCTGATGCAGAATTTCTCTTTCTTCGAAGTAGCAGAAAATCAGGCACAGGACGTGATTAAAGCATTGAACAAGGTTAATCTGAATGGCGGCCGGAAAATTGTAGTAGAAGTTGCCGGTGACAATAATGGCAAAAACGACAATGGCGAACGCAGAAGCAGTGCAGCAAGGAATGCTTCATTCGGCAAAAAAAGTGACAGGTCCAATAAAAAAACGACCTCAAAAGAAGGAAGACCCAGCCGTGCGGAACGTGGCTACATTGAAGAACGCGGTCCCAAAACGAAAGACGACTGGAAACAATTCTTTAACAGCGATAACAATAAGAAAAAGAAATCCAAGAAATGAGGAAGCCAACTTCATGAAAGAGAATTGAGCATAGTAGAAATATGCAAATAACATCCACTTCTCTCGAATAATAGCGGAGCAGGCAGAATTGAAACAACCTGTCATTTCAAGGACATTCCGCAAATAATACGATAAATCCAACTGACTCATAATGAATCAGTTGGATTTATCGTATTATTCAAAAAAAGATTTGCCGAATATCCTTGTTTACATCGAATTAATATTAACAGTTTTTTTGCCATCTTTCCGGATGAAAGATTATATGACAAACTATCGGAACTTTGACATACCCAAGCTTCCTGTCATTTCATATTTTTCTTTTAGTCTGTCAATTTCAGTTCATCGACCAAACGGGAAGCTTTCCCATATTTTTCAATCATGTAAAGAACATAGCGGATATCCACCCCGATACAACGCTGCAAATTAGGTTCAAAAACAATATCTCCACTCATTGCTTCCCAATTCCCGTCAAAAGCAAGACCTATTAATTCCCCTTTTCCATTAAACATTCCACTACCGGAATTCCCTCCCGTAATATCATTATCCGAAATAAAGCAAACATTCATATTACCATCTCCGGTAGCATAACGTCCGAAATCCTTCCTTCTCAAGCATTCGACTACAGAAGGAAGCACATCGAAATCACTATCTCCCTTATACTGCCTTATCTTGTCAAAAATACCTTTTGTCGTCGTAAAGTAAGAATATTCAATAGCATCTTTCGGTGAGTAACCACCCACCATGCCAAAACTCAGACGCATAGTAGAATTAGCATCCGGATAAAACACCCTATCTGCCTCCATCTCACGCATTGCTTCATTCAGCAAACGTTCATTTTTCTCAATATTCATACTAGCTTCTTCCACCGACTGATTGAATTCATAAAATTTCACCAACATATCAATAGCAAAAGAAGCCGCAGGGTCATCAAACAAGACATAAGTGGTATCTCCCTTCACCACCTGTTCAAACCCATGCGGTGTCTTTAAAGAGGAACGAGCATACAAATCATCTACATAAGCTTGGTAATCACCTTTAAAATCTTTCTCTATCAATGGATAAACATCAGGTAAAAACTCCTTGCCTACCTCAGCCGCATATTCTTTCAACATAGCCACAAAGACTTGTTTATCCACACTTATATCCATATTGGCATAAATCTCCAACAATTGCCGCATATTACGCTCCAAATCACTCTCCTCTGCCTCAAAATCAAAATTCAGTACAGCCAAGGCTGCCGTAATCAACTCCGGTCCATTAGCAAATGTTTCTCCAAAATATGCCATAGCCCGCGCCGCATTTCTACGATTACGATAATTCAGCTCCAGTTCAGTCAGAACCCTTGCATATTTGCTTCGCTTATCAGGTTCCCGACGGATCCATTCTTGCAACTGGCGCTCCAAAGCTTGTTTTTTCTCTATCACTTTCAACTCTTTTACCGCTTGATTCATGCCTATACTATTCTTCCAATAGTTAGAGCTTTGTGCATACTTGGAAGCATATTTAATGCGGATATCATCACTTTTTTCCATTGCATTTTTCCAGATAGCCTGCTTGATGGTACGGACATTAATCATAGCGGCATTATCCGTATTAATCCTTTCGTCTATCCCAAATGAAGACAAATACCTGCTGGTAGAACCGGGATATCCCATAGTCATGCAAAATGAACCTTGTTCATACCCGCCCAAAGAAACAGGAGCAAAATAATCCGGATGATAAGGCACATTCTCCGGAGAATAAGCTGCCGGTTGATTATTCTGATCAGCATAAATACGGAAAACAGAGAAATCCCCGGTATGGCGGGGCCATACCCAATTATCTGTATCCCCGCCAAACTTGCCTACAGAAGAGGGAGGAGCAAACACCAGACGAACATCATAATAATCTTTATACACAGACAGATAAAACTCATTACCACCATAAAAAGGAGTTATCTCAGCACGCAGCAACGTATCATTCGCCACAGCTTCCTGAGCAAGCAATGTGGAAATAGAATCCACAATCAGCGCACGGTCATTTTCCTTTGTTCCGACTGGAATAGCTTGCAACACACGCTCCGTCACATCCTCTGTGCGTATCAGAAAACTGACAAATAAATCCGGATTAGGAAGCTCCTTACTTAAGGAGTCGGCTACAAAACCATCTCGCAAAAAATCATGCTCCACAGAACTATGCTGCTGAATGGCATCATACCCACAATGGTGGTTAGTAAAAACCAAGCCATCCGGAGATACAACAACCCCCGAGCAAAAACCTCCAAAACTAACAACAGCATTAGCCAATGCTTTTCCTCCGGGATTATACAATTGTTCAGATGAAAGTTCCAATCCCATTTCTTTCATCACTTGTTGAGTTTGTTTGCTAAGGCAACAAGGAAGCCACATTCCCTCATTACCCCATATACATAAAGGCAGGAAAGACAGCAGCAATAGTAGTTTTTTCATGGTTTTATTCTACAATTAATTTAAGTTTTTTCGCCCCGACACGTGCCTTCAACCATTCGGAAATCTTTTCCTGTTCTTTTCCTACAGGTTTTTTACTGAATTTCATCAAGACTATTGTCAATGTGTCCGTTTGGGTTGAGTCTACCTGCAATTCCACAGTCTTCGCCATGGCTATAGCTTCTGCTGCAGGATAAAGTACTTTAAGTTCGGGAATTATCTTTTTATCTACGGTATTGTATGCGGCATATACATTAAGTTCGTTTTCCAAAGACTTAATCTTTTCCTGCTGCTCCAGCAAACGTTTCTCACTATTCTTATAAAAGTCCTCCATCACTTGCGCCTTTATACTGCCAATATCCATCGCATCATTATTCATTCCTTGAAGAACAACCAGTTTGGTTCCTGCCAGATTAAAAAGTTTCAAGTTATCCCTTGCGGTTGCTATTTCTGTTTCCGAAACCTCATTGCCTATTAGCACAACACGTATTTCCTTCTTCTCGAAAGAAATCTTCCGGTCTATTACTTGGGTATTATTAAAATTCAGCTCCTCGTTGATAAAGTTGTTGGCAGAAGCTTCATAAATAGTACTTTTTACAATGCCATAAGTCAGATAAACAGCAGGACACATCGTAGCCAAAGTAATAAAAATAATATATTTCTTTACCAATTTCTCACGCTCCTTATCCACAAACTCCTTACGTTGGAAATGCATGACACGCACCCCGATAAAAGTAGCCAGACTGATAAATACTGAATTGATAAAATACAAATAGAACGCACCTAAAAAATAAAGTAAATTTCCGGTAGCAAGCCCGAATCCGGCAGTACACAAAGGCGGCATCAAAGCCGTAGCAATAGCTACCCCCGGAATAACATTCCCCTTCTCCTTTGTAGACAAGGCGATAATACCGGCCAAGCCACCGCATAAAGCTATAAGCACATCATATATAGTAGGAGAAGTACGTGCCAGCAACTCCGATTGTACTTCATCCAACGGAGTCAGCGAAAAATAAATCGTGGATGTAATCACACTAAATACAGTCGCCACCAAATAACTTTTCAGAGAACGTTTCAACAGTTCAAAATCATTCTGTCCGATAGCCAGCCCCACTCCCATAATCGGCCCCATCAGCGGAGATATCAACATAGCACCGATAATCACTGCCGTAGAATTCACATTCAAGCCCAATGAAGCAATAAAAATTGCGAATATAAGAATCCACAAATTAGTTCCTTTGAACTCAACACCGTTACGAATACTTTCTACAATCAAGGCTTCATTATCCTTATCCTTGCGCAAATCAAGATATTCACCAAAGAACTGCTTTATATAAGGCACATTCTTCAAATCATTCTTCAGGTCACTCATAGCTATTTCTTTATGTATCGGTTTATAACAGGTATCTGCTGCAAGGGGAAGTCCGTTTTCACAATATATGCCACAAACAATAACAACAGTAATGTACGAACACCCAACAACAAGAATATATTTTGAATAGGAAGATAAACTGAAACAATGTAAAGTACCAGCGCTAACGCCACATAGTTACCTATCGCTTTCAAATCATAATTAATAGGATATTTTTTCTGCCCTACAAAATAAGAGAGAAGCATAGCTACTCCATATCCGGCAAAACCTGCCCACGCACACGCCATATAGCCAAATACCGGAATAAGGAAAATATTTATCAGGATAATGATACTGCATCCCACCAATGAAAAATAAGCTCCCCATTTTGTTTCATCAATCAGCTTATACCAAAAAGAAAGATTGAAATAAATACCCATAAACATTTCGGCAGCCATGACAATAGGTACAACTTTAAGCCCTACCCAATAATCACGTCCTAAAATATAACGCAATATATCAAGGTAAAACATAACAGCCAAAAAGGCCAGCAAAGTGAAGATAATGAAAAACTTCATCGCTTTGGCATACATTTCCCGACTATCCTTTTCTTTACTCTTACTAAAAACAAACGGCTCGTATGCAAACCGGAAAGCCTGTGTCAGCATGGCCATTATCATAGCTATTTTACTGGCAGCCCCATAAATACCCAACTGGATGGTCGCCTCCGCCTTATCAGGATAAACAAACGGAAAAATAATTTTATCGGCTACCTGATTTAAGATTCCGGCAATACCCAGAATCAATATCGGGAAAGAATAATGCAGCATACGCCGCAACAACTCCCTGTCCAGCACATACCTGAAGCCCACCAATTCTTTCCACATACACAGCATCACCAAAGAAGTACAAGCCAGATTTATAGCAAAAGCCACTCCGACATTCTCTCCTTTCATACCTACAAAATAAGCGATATTCAAGGCAATGCTGGCAAAAATGAACAACAATTTCAATGCAGCGAACTTAACAGGGCGTTTCTTATATCGCAAATAAGCAAAAGGAATAGCTTGGAAAGCGTCCATTGCGACTACAATCAGCATCATCCCCATATACCACGGATGCTCTCCATATCCCAAGAAACCTGCTATGGGATGCAGAAAAGAAAGACAAACGATTAAAAACAAGAGCGCAGTCGCCCCTACCGAAAGCAAAGTAGTGGAATAGACGCGCATCGGATCATCCACCCCCTTATTGGCAAACCGGAAAAATCCGGTTTCCATACCATATGTTAAAAGCACCATCAGCAAGGCAGTTATAGCATACATATTGGTAATGATACCATAGCCCCCCGATTCCACAGGCAAAGCGTTGGTATATATCGGTACTAACAAATAATTCAGGAACCGCCCGATGATACTACTCATCCCATATATGGCTGTTTCCTTGGCTAATGCTTTTAATCCTGCCATCTTTTAATCATCAAATAATGTCTTCTGACTATTATAAATGCTCCGTCCCAGGTGCATATAGGCCAGTTCCGTGACCTCACGTCCACGCGGAGTACGTTTTAAGAAACCTTCTTTAATCAAAAAAGGTTCATAAACCTCCTCTATTGTTCCGGCGTCTTCACCCAAAGCGGTTGCAATAGTAGTCAGCCCCACAGGGCCTCCCTTAAACTTATCTATAATAGTACATAAAATCTTGTTATCTATCTCATCCAGTCCATACCTGTCAATGTTCAAGGCTTCTAAAGCAAACCGGGCAATTTCCACATCAATCCTTCCGGAACCTTTCACCTGGGCAAAATCACGGACGCGCCTCAACAGCGCATTTGCAATACGGGGCGTTCCACGGCTGCGTGAAGCAATTTCTCCGGCTGCATCTACATCGCAGGGTACGCCTAAAATACCAGCCG
>ENA-OPEU01000249-OPEU01000249.1-human-gut-metagenome-genome-assembly--contig:-NODE-249-length-9511-cov-1.747885_pt1 | contig 9511 bp, 8 predicted proteins | sample MGYA00241639_ERZ501541 | MGnify/ENA primary metagenome ERZ501541 (study PRJEB25962, sample SAMEA2042428) | human gut metagenome | biome: human gut; feature: human-associated habitat; material: faeces...
TTTCATAAGCCACCTTTGCCTGCATAGGCGGATACTTTGAAATACCCACATACAATGCTTTTCCTTGCTTCACTATATCAATCAACGCTTGCATCGTTTCCTCAACCGGGGTCACGCCATCATAACGGTGACTATAGAATATATCAAAGTAATCCAAACCGGTACGGCACAGGCTTTGGTCGATACTGGCCATTAAATTCTTACGCGAACTGTTTCCCCCATAAGGTCCATTCCACATTTCGTGTCCTGCTTTTGAGGAAATAATCAATTCATCACGGTAACCTTGGAAATTCTCCTTCAGAATTTTACCGAAATTAATCTCAGCACTTCCCGGAACAGGGCCATAATTATTAGCTAAGTCAAAATGTGTAACCCCGCTATCAAAAGCATATTTAATCATATCGGTTGCTACACCAAAATCGTCCACACTACCAAAGTTATGCCACAAACCTAAAGAGATACGAGGTAAAAGCAAGCCGCTATTTCCGCAGTATTTGTACTGCATTTTGCTATAACGGTCTGCCGAAGGTTGATATTTCATGCTATTACGTTTTACAATTATTTCTATCTACCTAAAAGGCTTCGTTCAGCCTGTTCCATGACTGAGAAATTAAATCCGTCCACTACTTGCCGCATCAAGCTTTCGATCCTGTCATTACACAAATTACCGATACTACCCTCATGAGTATGATGCACCTTCTTGTCATGGGTGAACTTGCCGGCTTCTATGTCCAGGCCAACCTTTTTATAAGCATCACGGAACGGCATACCTTCAGACGCCAAACGGTTGACCTCTTCCACACTAAAGATATAAAGGTAACGGTCATCATCCAGAATATGTTCGTTGATTTTAATTTTGTCCATAATATAGGCAGCCATTTGCAGACATTCCTTCAACTCCCGGAACGCAGGCAAGAAAACTTCTTTTATAATCTGCAAATCACGAAAATACCCCGAAGGCAAATTATTCATTATCATCATAATCTGCTGAGGAAGAGCCTGCAGCTTGTTGCATTTTGCCCGTGTCAATTCAAAGACATCAGGGTTCTTTTTATGAGGCATTATACTGGAGCCGGTAGTACATTCATCCGGAAGTTTTACAAAGCCAAAGTTTTGGCTACTGAACATACAAGCGTCAAAAGCCATTTTAGAAACTGTCCCGGCAATAGAAGCCAAAGCAAAAGCCACATTACGTTCCATCTTACCACGCCCCATCTGCGCATACACCACATTATAATCCATCGAATCAAATCCCAACAAGCGGGTGGTCATCTCACGATCGAGCGGAAAAGAAGAACCATACCCGGCAGCAGAGCCCAACGGATTGCGGTTGCACATTTTGAATGCAGCCTGCAGAAACATCATATCGTCCACCAGACTCTCAGCATACGCGCCAAACCACAAGCCAAATGAAGAAGGCATCGCTATCTGCAAATGAGTGTAACCCGGCATTAACACATCCTTATATGTATTGCTTTGAGAAATCAGCACATGAAAAAGTTGCTCCACCTCTTCGGCCACTTCTTTTAATTCCGCACGAGTAAACAGCTTCAAATCCACCAACACCTGGTCATTGCGTGAACGTCCACTATGAATTTTCTTTCCGACATCTCCCAACTTACGCGTCAACATCAATTCTACTTGCGAGTGTACATCCTCTATACCATCCTCTATTACAAACTCTCCCTTTTCGGCAGAAGCATAGATATTCTTTAATTCCGCTAATAACATTTCCAATTCTCCGGCTGTAAGCAAACCGATACTTTCCAACATGGTGATATGTGCCATTGAGCCCAATACATCGTGTTTAGCCAGATAAAGATCCATTTCACGGTCACGTCCTACAGTAAAACGATCTATCTCCTCATTTACCCGGACATTTTTTTCCCAAAGTTTCTGTGCCATATTTGTCTTTATTTTTAATAAGGAATCATCGATAACATCTCAGCCAGTTTATCCACACCATCCTGTAAAGGTTTAGCAACCATCGCCTTCATAAACATATTCACTTCTGCACGAATAGTTACTTTCCCCCCCCCAGCCTCTACAGGCAAAATCTGAATCCACAAATTCATAGGGACCGGAGATTTTTCACTTTCGAATTTAACACATTTATAAGGTTCACGTTCTATAATACGCAAAGTAATGCTTATGCCTTGTACCGTAAAACTTAAAGAGTCACTGTCGAACTCCATACCTTGTACCTTGTCGGCCAATTTATCACGTACAGATTCCAAGTTACTTAAATCCGACAACTTATTAAACACCTGTTCCTGACTATAAGGAACATATTTCACACCACTCTCAAATTGTGCCATAATACCTGCTCTCTAAAAACACGAAAAGAACAATCCGGAAATCCATAAAAATTCCCGAACGGTTCTCTTCATATTATATTTGTTTTAAAACTATAACTTATTTGCCTGCCTCCCAATGAGCCGGATCCTTTCTCCAATTATCCAAAACCGGAACATCCTCTTCATTAATATATCCGGTCTTCAAGGCTGAATCCAATACAGCTTCATAATTAGTCAGAGTAACCAAGTTCACTTTTGCTTCCTTGAACGCTTCAATTGCCACTGGGAAACCATAAGTAAATGCAGCGACCATACCAATCACTTCACATCCGTCACGACGGATAGCTTCAACAGCTTTCAAACTGCTGCCGCCAGTTGAAATCAAGTCCTCAATAACTACGACTTTCATACCAGGACGAAGTTCACCTTCAATCAGGTTTTCCAAGCCATGGTCTTTCGGAGTAGAACGAACATACACAAACGGCAGATTCAACTCTTCAGCCACCAAAGCTCCTTGAGGAATAGCCCCTGTCGCCACACCGGCAATAGCATCTACCTGACCGAACTTCTCCAGGACAATACGGCTAATCTCAAGTTTCACAAAATTACGAAGAGAAGGATACGAAAGAGTTTTGCGGTTATCACAATAAAAAGGCGACTTCCAACCGGACGCCCAAGTAAAAGGATTAGCCGGCTGCAACTTGATAGCCTTAATCTTCAGTAATTTCTCTGCGAATAATTTTTCTAAAGTCTTCATAACTCAACTATATCTGATAAATATTGTGCAAAAATATAGAAATACATCGAGATAATGAAAAATCGGACAAGGTATTTTTCTAAAAAATAGTTGTTGTTATCAGGATTCCCCTGCCAATGCCAAAGTAAGCACACTGATACGTAATCCGGGTATGCCACGAAAGGCATCAGCGCAAGAAACAACCGTAGCCCCTGTTGTCAGCACATCATCCACCAACAAAAGATGCTTTCCTTCCAAGCTGCCAGGGAAAATACAGGCAAACAAATTTCGCACGTTTTCCCATCTTGCATATTGTCCTTTATGCGTCTGTGTGTCAGTATACCTGCTTCTTATCACAACTTTAGTATCCATAGGAATACCTGTCACCACCGAAACTCCTCTTGCCAGGCATTCGCTTTGGTTATACCCCCTTAAACGTTTTTTACGTTGATGTAACGGAACAGGAACAATCAAATCTATCCCATCAAAAAAATGAGAACACATAAGTTCAGATGCCATCATCCGCCCCATCACTTCACCCACTTCTTGATTACCATGATATTTCAGTTCGTACAACAACTGTCGGACATTTCCTCCCTTTGCATAATAAAGAAAAGAGGTGGCATGCTCCACCGGTATTTTTCCCCAGAAATTACATTCTACAATATTATCTTTCCGTAAATGAAATTGAGTACGCGGAAGCCCCGACAAGCATTTCAAGCAAAGCACTCTCTCCCCTGATATAAGCTGCCGCCCACAAAGCAGACAACTATGAGGGAAAAATAAATTCCAAAGATCAGTCCAGATAGACATCATCTTCTCCGGTTTGTTTCACACAACGGCAAACAGCCTCCATTTCAAATCCTCTACCAACTGCAAAACGAATCAATTTCCCATTCCGTTCGTATTCCGTACATGCTTTCACACTTCTTCTTTTCTGCTCGATCAAACCAGATAGTATCTCCATATATTCCCGCTCATCTACTTCCTCCAATCCTTTGGCTATAACATCCGCAGGGATTTTCTTCATGCGCAAAGCCTGGCAGATTTTCACTCTGCCCCATTGGTTAAAGCGATATTTATCGCGAACAAAAGCCGAGCAAAAACGCTTCTGGTCAATGTATCTCTCATCCTGCAAATGCCGAACGATTTTCTCCATCATTTCCGGAGTGGCTCCCCATTGTGATAATTTAGCCTCTACATCTGCTACACAACGCTCCATTGAAGAGCAATAAGCTTCTGCCTTATACTTCAAATCATTCTCACTTAATTCTCCCTTCATCTTATTTCTCCGCTTTTATCATTCTATCATTTTGAAAGAGATCTTTTCTCAATTCTATATTTTTGTATTCCAAACCAGCCAACATATCCACCGTTTCCCGACCGTATTCCTGATTAATTTCAAAATAAAGCCTTCCACCAGACACTAGCATATCCCTACCCAATTCTGCTATTTTCCGATAAAACAGCAACGGACTATCATCCGGTACAAACAAAGCCAATTCCGGCTCCCATTCCAAGACATTAGCACTCATATCCTCCCTCTCCTTTTCTGTAATATAAGGTGGATTGCTGACAATGACATCAAACCGCTCACCTGCAGGAGAAGCAAGCAGCACATCCCTTTGCTCAAGAGTTACACGAACGCCGTTCCGCCTGCAATTACGTTCCGCAACTTGCAACACCTTTTCTGAAACATCCCATGAAACGACCTCCGCCTCTTCCAAATTCTTGGCCAAAGAGACAGCGATGCAGCCGCTCCCCGTACCAATATCCAATATTCTAACCCGACCATACTTATGCTCCCGTATAATCCAGTCTACCAACTCCCCTGTTTCCGGACGTGGAATCAATACATGTTTATTCACTTCAAAAGTAAGGCCATAAAATTCTTCCGTACCTATTATGTATTGAATAGGTTCCAGTTTTTGCAGACGAACCAGAATATCATCCAGCTGTTTCCGCTCATTCACCGAAAAAGTAGTATCTTTGCCTGCATACAATTCAACAACAGACATGCCGAAGACTTGTGTAAGCAGCAATTTAGCCATAGGCACAAGTTCTGAATCAGGGTAATATCCCTGCAAGGTTTGTTTTATGTAAGATACAACAGGATTCATAGTGTCATTTTATATGCAAAAGTAAGAATTTAAACAAGATCGTTATGACAAAAGATGAAAAATATATTTCCCGTTGCCTGCAACTGGCATACAACGGACTTTGTAACACAGCCCCTAATCCGATGGTAGGTGCTGTCATTGTATATCACGACACCATTATTGGAGAAGGCTACCACATCCGTTGCGGAGAGGCACATGCCGAAGTAAACGCCATACGTTCCGTTAAAGACGAAAATCTTTTGAAGGAATCAACCATATACGTAAGTCTGGAGCCATGCTCCCATTATGGAAAGACCCCTCCCTGCGCCGACCTGATTATAGAGAAGAGAATCCCCAAAGTCGTAATAGGCTGCATAGACCCGTTTTCCCAAGTAGCCGGCAGAGGCATCGAGAAACTGCGCAAAGCCGGCATTGAAGTAACCGTAGGCGTCTTAGAAGAGGAATGCCGGCATCTGATAAGACGCTTCATAACATTCAACACGCTCAAACGCCCATACATAACCTTAAAGTGGGCAGAATCCGCTGATGGCTTTATCGATATAAACCGCACAGGAGGAAAGCCGATCATACTTTCCAATCCGCTGACCAGCATGCTGGTACACAAAAAACGCGCCGAACATGACGCTATATTAGTAGGACGACACACGGCATTACTTGACAATCCCTCCCTATCCACCCGGAATTGGTACGGCAAGCATCCCGTGCGTCTGGTAATAGACAAAGAATTGACATTACCCCGAGATTTGGAACTTTTCAACGGCAAAATAAAGACATTCGTGTTTACCCGGGAATCCCCCTGTCAGCCAAACGCATTAACAGAATACATATCGTTGGATTTCAACAAAGATATCCTGCCGCAAATAATGGAAGTATTATATCAGAAAAAAATACAATCACTCCTAGTAGAAGGCGGAAGTATTTTATTACAGTCTTTCATAGACTCCGGCTTATGGGATGAAGCCTTCATAGAAAAGGCTCCACTACGCTTAAACAATGGAATACAGGCACCTTCTATTCAAAAAAAACACTTTAAACTGAATAAAATATACTTTGGAAGAGAAATAATGCATGCCGTCCATTCACAAATTCAAAGATAAAATGTGGCTGATTGACCGAGAAAAAGGGCTGGTTTATCTATAAATTAATATAAAACTTGTCCCAAAACTTCTATATAGAAAAAAATCTTCCTACTTTTGCGACTTGTAACAATAGACTCATTTGCAAATGAAAATAAAGTTTTTGACTGTCATCACAAGTCTGCTTGCTGCGGCTTTCATGATTACATCTTGCTTGGACGACAACGAAGTAGAAACAGAATATAGTTCAGAATCAAGCATTACCTCTTTTGCTATAAAAGATAAAATTGAAACTCAATATACCGAAAAGGTTAATGGCAAAGACACAACGCTGACATTCACCGTTGATGGTACCAAATACCCTTTTGCCATCGACCAAGGCACAAGACATATTTACAACGTAGACTCCCTGCCAGTCGGTACAGACATCAGCAAAGTCGTAGTCAGCATAATATCAGACGGTATTGGCATTTTTATTGTCGCTGAGGACAAAGATTCGTTGTGGAATGATACCGACTCCTTGAATTTCGAAAAGCCTGTCCAATTTAAAGTTATGGCGATGAGCGGAGTCTATGGACCTATTTATAAAGCCGAGATTAATGTACATAAACAAGTTCCCGACTCATTGCAGTGGAGCCATAGAGGAAGTAGTTTCGACAACACTATCCAAGCACAGAAAGCAGTCACATTAGGGGATTATATTTATGTTTTCGCACAGCAAGACAATGGCGCCGCTGTTACAAGCACCCACATCAATGACGGAAAAACCTGGACGCCCTTACAGGCTTTACCTGAAAATATGCAAAATGCGGACTATTCTTCTGTCATGGCATGGGGAAACCAATTATACATACTTGCCGACAATGACCTGTACTGCTCCTCTGACGGAAAAAGCTGGAGCAAGATGGGCACTAACACCAAATTCGAGAAGCTGATTGCCGGCGTTCATTCAGAACATAACTGCAAATTGTACGCCATAGACACCAATAATCATTTTATGGAAAGCACGGATGCTCTGGTTTGGGATACTAATGGCGAGGTTCCGGCCAATTTCCCGAAAAATCAGTTATCATACACAGCTTACCCGTTGGTAACCAATAAATTCATAGACCGTATGGTACTAATGGGAGAAAATCCCATTGCGACCGACACGACCTCTACTGTATGGACCAGACTGACTACAGAAGACAGTTGGGCAGATTATCCTACAGCCGCATACGATAGTTTTTATTGTCCCAAGCTGGCTAATATAGCCATGATTCATTACAACGACCAATTATACGCTTTCGGTGGTCCGGGTAAAAGTTTCGGTAAGGACATTCCCGCTTTCAGCCGATTCTACGGATCAACGGATCAAGGCGTTACATGGAAACCTGTTTCAAGATATGTATTCTTCCCTACAGAATTCACTGATCTATACAACCAGGCAGACGGCAACTATTCTTATGTTGTAGACAAGAATAACTTCTTGTGGATTATATGGAGCCGAAGCGGAGAAGTATGGAGAGGACGAATCAATAAGTTGGGATTCGATTCCAAGGAATAAAGTCAAAGAGAGTCATATAAAATAGATTGCGACATGCCATATAGAGAGCAAATAGACAAAAGCCGTATACCTGCCCATGTAGCCATTATAATGGATGGAAATGGAAGATGGGCTAAACAACGTGGACAGGCGCGCAGCTTCGGACATCAAGCCGGTGCAGAAACTGTACACATCATAGCAGAAGAAGCGGCTAGACTGGGAGTCAAATACTTGACACTATATACTTTCTCTACCGAAAACTGGAATCGTCCGGTAGATGAAGTCGCTGCTCTGATGAGTCTTCTGATGGACTCCATTGAAGAAGAAACTTTCATGAAAAACAACATCAGTTTTCGCATTATCGGTGATACGGCAAAGTTACCGGTAGAAGTTCTGGAACGATTGAACCAATGCATTGAACGCACCTCAATCAATACCGGTATGTGTCTGACACTTGCTTTAAGCTACTCTTCCAAATGGGAAATAACAGAAGCGGTAAGACAAATAGCGGCCAAGATTCAAAACGACAAACTAGCCATTGAGGACATCGATGACAATTTGATAAGTGCACATTTAAGTACAAACTATATGCCCGACCCGGATTTGCTTATACGTACCGGAGGAGAAATCCGCCTTAGCAACTATCTGCTTTGGCAATGTGCTTATTCCGAACTATATTTTTGTGAAACGTTCTGGCCGGACTTCCGCGAAGAAGAATTTTGCAAAGCCATTTATGATTATCAGAAAAGAGAACGCCGTTTCGGCAAAACCAGTGAACAAATATAAAGTTAGATAAAATGCTATATCGTATTTCACTTATACTATTAACGCTTACATGCCTATTTTGCTTTTCAACAGGCAGTTACGCCCAAGAAGCAAACGTAGAAGAAAACGACAATCCAGTCATACTTTATTCCGGAACGCCCAAGAAGTATGAAATCGGCGGAATCAAAGTAGAAGGCGTAAAAAACTATGAAGATTATGTATTGATCGGACTTTCAGGACTATCGGTAGGACAGACCATTGTTGTTCCGGGAGATGACATCACCACAGCTGTAAAACGTTATTGGCGACACGGACTGTTCTCGGATGTACAAATCCTAGCTGAAAAAATTGTTGGAGACAAGATCTATTTAAAAATCATCCTGGCCCAACGTCCACGTATTGCCGACATTCGTTACCACGGTGTAAAGAAAAGCGAGCGTGAAGATTTGGAAGCCAAACTAGGTTTGGTAAAAGGAAGCCAGATTACTCCCAACTTGATAGACCGTGCTAAAATATTAATCAAGAAACATTTCGATGAAAAAGGTTTTAAAAACGCCGAAGTGACCATCGTAGAGCGTGATTTGGCTGACAATAAGGACCAAGTGGATGTTGATGTGATGATTGACAAGAAAGAAAAGGTGAAAGTCCACAAGATCACCATTGACGGCAACACCGTGTTAAGTGACAAGAAGTTAAAACGCGTCATGAAGAAGACGAATGAGAAAAACAAACTTGTCAACCTTTTCCGTACCAAAAAATTCATTGAAGAGAAATACGAAGAAGACAAACAGCATATCATCGACAAATACAACGAATTAGGTTACCGCGACGCACAAATTGTTGTGGACAGTGTTTCTCCGTACGATGACCGTACCGTCGACGTGTACATGAAAATAGAAGAAGGTGACAAATACTATCTGCGCAACGTGACCTGGGTAGGTAACACCATTTATGCTTCGGACTGGCTGAACGAACAGCTCCGTATGAAAAAG
>ENA-OPEU01000251-OPEU01000251.1-human-gut-metagenome-genome-assembly--contig:-NODE-251-length-9501-cov-2.523184_pt1 | contig 9501 bp, 10 predicted proteins | sample MGYA00241639_ERZ501541 | MGnify/ENA primary metagenome ERZ501541 (study PRJEB25962, sample SAMEA2042428) | human gut metagenome | biome: human gut; feature: human-associated habitat; material: faeces...
CGAGCCGACAGTCCACACCCGCCAGCCAAAGCGGGCTGATGAATATTGAGACGCGCTATCGCTATAACCCGGACGTAAAAAGCCTGCCGGCGATTGTTCCGGCGGTGATCCCGCTTCTGCTGATGATGATCCCGTCAATGCTAAGCGCCCTTAGCGTGGTGCGGGAAAAAGAGCTAGGGTCGATTATCAACCTTTACGTGACTCCCACCACCCGTAGCGAATTTTTACTTGGCAAACAGCTGCCATACATTGCGCTGGGGATGCTGAACTTTTTCCTGCTCTGCGCCCTGTCGGTGTTTGTGTTTGGCGTACCGCATAAAGGCAGTTTCCTGACTCTCACCCTGGCGGCGCTGCTGTATATCATCATCGCCACCGGAATGGGGCTGCTGATCTCCACCTTTATGAAAAGCCAGATTGCTGCCATTTTCGGTACGGCGATTATCACGTTGATCCCGGCGACACAGTTTTCCGGGATGATCGATCCGGTAGCTTCGCTGGAAGGTCCAGGACGTTGGATCGGCGAGGTTTACCCCACCAGTCATTTTCTGACTATCGCCCGCGGAACGTTCTCGAAAGCGCTGGATCTGACTGATTTGTGGCAACTTTTTATCCCGTTGCTGATAGCCATACCGCTGGTGATGGGCTTAAGCATCCTGCTGCTGAAAAAACAGGAGGGATGATGCGCCATTTACGTAATATTTTTAATCTGGGTATCAAAGAGTTGCGCAGTCTGCTCGGTGATAAAGCGATGCTGACGCTGATTGTCTTCTCGTTTACGGTGTCGGTGTATTCGTCAGCGACCGTTACGCCAGGATCGTTGAACCTCGCGCCGATCGCCATTGCCGATATGGATCAATCGCAGTTATCGAACCGGATCGTTAACAGCTTCTATCGCCCGTGGTTTTTGCCACCGGAGATGATCACCGCCGATGAGATGGATGCCGGGCTGGACGCCGGACGTTATACCTTCGCGATAAATATTCCGCCTAATTTTCAGCGTGATGTCCTCGCTGGACGCCAGCCGGATATTCAGGTGAACGTTGATGCCACGCGCATGAGCCAGGCATTTACCGGCAATGGGTATATCCAGAATATTATCAACGGTGAAGTGAACAGCTTTGTCGCGCGCTACCGTGATAACAGCGAACCGTTGGTATCGCTGGAAACCCGGATGCGCTTTAACCCGAACCTTGATCCCGCGTGGTTTGGCGGGGTGATGGCGATCATCAACAACATTACCATGCTGGCGATTGTATTGACCGGATCGGCGCTGATCCGCGAGCGTGAACACGGCACGGTGGAACACTTACTGGTGATGCCGATAACGCCGTTTGAGATCATGATGGCAAAGGTCTGGTCGATGGGGCTGGTGGTGCTGGTGGTGTCGGGATTATCGCTGGTGCTGATGGTGAAAGGCGTGCTGGGCGTACCGATTGAAGGCTCGATCCCGCTGTTTATGCTGGGCGTGGCGCTCAGTCTGTTTGCCACCACGTCAATCGGCATTTTTATGGGGACGATAGCGCGTTCAATGCCGCAACTGGGGCTGCTGGTGATTCTGGTGCTGCTGCCGCTGCAAATGCTTTCCGGTGGATCCACGCCACGCGAAAGTATGCCGCAGATGGTGCAGGACATTATGCTGACCATGCCGACGACACACTTTGTTAGCCTCGCGCAGGCCATTCTCTACCGTGGTGCCGGATTCGAAATCGTCTGGCCGCAGTTCCTGACACTGATGGCAATTGGCGGCGCGTTTTTCACCATCGCACTGCTGAGATTCAGGAAGACAATTGGGACAATGGCGTAATTACAGTTGCCCGATGCGTAAGCTTATAGGGTCTACGCATTGGTGCAATTTATTGAATTTTAGTGGTTTTGTAGGCCGGATAAGGCGTCACGCCGCATCCGGCGAAGATTTACTTACCCAACCGATGCCCCTCATTCATCATCAGGATTTTGCTATACACATCTTCCTCGACGGCGTTTTTTGCTGATGCCATCACCCGTGCCAGATTCGCCTCGTTGTGATTATTCACATACGCTTTGCCGACTGCGGTGATAAACGCTTTGCGCAGATCGCTGGCGATATTCACTTTAGCGACGCGATAATTAACGAAACTGCGTAATATCTCCGGGGCGATACCGGAGCCGCCGTGAATAACCAGCGGCACCGGGCTGACTTCGGCAATGCGCTTCAGCAGGGGGATATCGATCCGCGGTATATCGTCCAGGCCATGAACGTTACCAATAGAAACTGCCAGCATGTCGCAACCGGTGCGTTCGACAAAGGTCTTCACCTTTTCCGGTTCCGTTTTGCAATCGGCTTCGCTGACGTGATCGTCTTCTTTGCCGAGAATCGCCCCCAGCTCCGCTTCAACCGGTACGCCATAGGATTTACAGAAATCGACAGCTTCCTGGGTGAAAGCGATATTCTCTTCAAAAGAGAATGCGGCACCGTCAATCATGACCGAGGTAAAGCCCGCGCGCACCGCCTGTTTAACATCCTCCTGAGTTTTCCCGTGATCCAGATGAAGACTGACCGGAACATCCATTTTATCAGCGTGACGTTTCACGATTTCATAAATGTAATCGTATCCCGACAGTTGTGCATTGGTGGGCGCAATCTGAATGAAGTTGGGTAATCCTGAACGCTCAATGGCGTTTAAAATTGAAATCGTTGTCTCCAGATTGGTGGTATTAAATGCGCCCGCTAATACCCGTTTTTCCTGAATGCGGTCGAGCAGTATCCGTCCATTAACTAATGGCATATTGAAAACCTCATCTTTTAATATCAGTTAATTATTCAGCTTCACCGAAGCGGTCGCGAAATAAGGTAGTGAGAGTTTGTATTGCCTCGTTTTCATCATCACCTTCGCAGCGTATTTCCACCGTTTTTCCGCCTTTTATTCCGGCGCGCATAATATTCATCATGCTGGTGGCATTAATATCATTACCTTCATAGTGCAGCGTCACTTTACAGCTATATTTTTTGGCGGCTTTCGCCAGACAGGCCGCCGGACGTGCATGCAGGCCAGTACTGTTTCTGACTTCCACGGTTTTACTCAACATAGTGCTCCTCCCGATGATGTAATGGCATCACGCCTTCTTGCTGTAATTTCAACTGATACCAGCTTTTCCATTTGTGCTGATAACGCTGTAATTGATGGTATCTCGCCCGATTCGGTAACAAACGTTGGGCTATGGTGACTTGCGGCGGTGGAATATCCGGTGCGGCGGTTAATAATGCTCCGACAGAAACCGCCTCGTTAAATGCAATTGCTTCAACCGGACGCTGTAAAATATCCGCCTTTAATTGCAGCCAAAGGGGATTATGGGTTGCCGGACCTATCACTTTTAACGCGCTGGTGCCGGGCACATTAAAACAGGCGAAGCAGTTGGCAAATTCCATGGTTAATCCCAGTGAGACGCTGGCAATTAACATATCGATATTTAACGTATCGCCAAGCCCATAAAATAATCCTCGGGTATGGCGATTTTTATAGGGCGAACCCGAACCGCGAAGATGCGGAATAAAAACGGGAATGTCATCGAGCGACCAGTTCCCCGCCAGGTAATCCGCATACCCACGATTGAGCGACACGGCGATCTCCTCATCGGTTAGCCGGAACGTGTTACGCAGCCACTCCAGCGCGAAACCGCCCACGGGCAGAGAAGCAAACAGGGTGAACTGGTTGGCAAGCGAGTAACAGCCGTCTGCCAGCTTGTCACGTTTGGCCTGTTCATCCAGCGTCGGTTGTGTATCCAGTTGCAGAATGCCTTCCGTGGTGCCCGTCGAGTTAAGGATATCGCCCGGCATCATCTGCAACGCCCGCGCACCCACCATATGGTCATGTCCGGCCAGCGTCACGCTGACCGATTGCGAGAACCCAAGCGTTTTGCAGAGCGACTCACTGACCCATCCGGCGTGCTCACCTGGCTGCAACAATGGCGCAAATGCTGAACAGGGAACGTGTAACAACGCCGCCGCTTTCGCTGACCATTCGCCTTTGCGCACGTCCAGACACAGTGTACGGCTGGCTAAGGTGATATCCGTTCGCTGTTCGCCAGTCAGCCGCCAGAGCAGCACTTCCGGTGCATGTAGCCAGCGCAGGCCGCGACGATTGCGCAGCGGATAATGCTCCAGCAACCAACGCATTTTGAAGGCAGAGTAATTGCTGTGCAGTGGTAACCCGCAAATGTCATAAAGTGCCGCACTGTCTGCCTCGCTAAGCGTTGCCAGATACTCTTCACCGCGACGGTCATACCATGCCAGCATTGGCGTCAGAATCTCGCCATGTTTGTCAAGAAACACCCCTGACTCGCCAAAACTGGCAATGCTGATCCGCCTGACTGGCAGGCGGCGTTCAGTTGCGCTATCGCCTGGCGGACCTCCTGCCAGAGGGCGTCGATATCGAAATCGACATTGCCCTGTGGGGAGATCTGTTTTGCCGTCACGAATTTATGCGCGCCCAACGTCGTTGCGTCCAGGCAGGAAAAGCAGGTGACTTTGCAATTGGTGGTGCCAATATCGATAACGATAGCTGCGCTGTTATCAGGCATAAACCGTGCTCCGCGTCATTCGGAAAATACCATACAGTACCAGGGCGATAACCGGCACCAGACCAATGGCGATGAGATTGCCGTTGAAGATTTCCAGCAGCCAGAAGCGGAACGGGTTACCGCCATCAAGGAAACTGGAGACCTGGCCGCTGGAGCCTTCGGCAAATTTGAAATTAACGTCTTTCGCCATTCCGGTAATAAACGGCGCGATTTTAGTCGCAATCCACAGATCGGCAATAATCACCGGAATCGCCGCCAGAACGGTGCGGAAAATGTTGCCACGGCTGGCTAAAGCAATCATCGACGCCATTACCGCCAGGTTGGCAAGGTCCCCAAGCGGCAGGACTTCATTACCCGGAAGGACAAACGCGATAAAGACCGAGATTGGCGTCAGCAGCAGGGCGGTGGAGATAATCGCCGGGTTACCTACGGCAACGGCGATATCCAGGCCGATATAGAGATCGTCACGGTCAGGGTATTTGGCATTGAGATACTTTTTAATGGCTTCAGACAGCGGTAATAAACCTTCCATCAGAATGCGAACCATGCGTGGCAGGATGAACATCACACCGCCAATGCTGATGCCAAGCAGCAAGACTTTTTTGAAATCGTATCCGGCAATTACGCCGAGCAGAATGCCCAGAATAGTACCAACCATCATCGGTTCGCCGAATATGCCAAACTTTTTCTGTACGGTTTCCGGATCGATATGAATACGATTGAGGCCGGGGATATGGTCGATGATTTTGTCGACCAACAGACCGACCGGAAAGAACACCACCGAAGAGAGCGTCGGCAAAGAGATCCCTTCCAGGCCAAAGTATTTTTGTACCAGTGGCGCAGACCAGTCGGCGAGTTTAAGTACTACCACCGCAGCAATCGCCGCTGCCAGCAAACCAAAGAACAGGCTGCCGGTGCTGTAATAAACCAGCGTACCGGCAAGGGCAAAATGCCAGTAGTTCCACATATCTACGTCAACGGTGCGGGTTTTATTTAACGCCAGCATCGCCACGTTAATCAGAATAGTCAGGGGAATAACAAACGGGGCAATTGGCGAACCCCATGTAATAGCGGAAAGCGGCGGCCAGCCTAAATCCACCACCGGTAAATTAATTCCGGTGCGTTCAACCATCGCCTGGGCCGCTGGCCCGACATTGCTGGTAAGAATATCGAAAATGGCATAAATACCGACAAAACCAATGCCGACCGTTAATGACGAACGTAAGGCTTTAGCGGGTTTTACTTTAAAAAAGAGAGCAAGAATAAATAACACCAACGGCAACATTACCGTGGGACCAAATCCCAATATATATTGCACAATATTATAGAGGGTATGCGCGATATCGTTCATAATAAACCTCTTTTTCAGGCGAGAGCGCACCTCGCGTTAGCGCCTGATGGAGTGGGTTGAAATTAATTATTATTAATTACTTTTTAAGGATCGAAACAATTTGCGCCAGTACTTTCTCTTCGCCAATACCGGTAATAATCGGCAAGCCGTTAACCACCGGGACGTCGAGTTCATAAGGCACTTTAGTCGTTGAGACTACCAGTGCTACGCCGTCAGTATTTCCAGGTAAAGAGGCAACGTTGGTTTGGGAATAATTGACGTTAAGACCGTGCTCTTTACAATATTCCATGACTTTTTCTGTTACTGCCGTGGATGTGGCAATACCCGTGGCGCAGACAAATAAAATGGTTTGACTCATATTTCACCTCGTTCTTTCATTTTGTTTAAGATTGCTGTGTGTATTTCTGTTGTTTCCATCGTAAGCAGGGCGCGCATAAAGGGCGTATCCTGAATCATCTCCATAATCCAGCCCAGGGCATTTAATTGTTTATTACTTTCGCCTAAGGCGAGCAAAAAAATCACCCTGACAGGTACGGGATCAGAGTCGCCGCCCATATCGGCAAACACTACCGGTTCCGGCAGGATACCGACGGCAATTGCATTGTGCCTGACATGTTTATGGTCCGTGTGCGGAATGGCGACACACGGTGGTTCGGTAGGCAGTCCCGTTGGGTACGTCGCCTCACGTTCCAGTACATGATCGGCAAAATCAGGGACCACCAGTTCGGCGGTAACCAACGGTTGCGCTAACTGATGGATGATCTGTTCAACGCTTAACCCTGCCGGAAGTCGTTGAATAAAATTTTCCTGAAACTGTATGCCTTGCATTTTATTCCTCTTAAAAAAGTGTACTTAACTCACTTCCCGCCGTTGCAGCACGGTGCCAAGATAGTATTTATTTCCTTTTAACCAGACGTTGCCAAACTCAACGGGTAATCCTCGGGAGAAAAAGACTAACTGCTCCAGATGCAAAACGGGTGCATCTTCACTGATATCTAAAAAATGACCGCGTTCATTACCAATTAATCGCGCGGCATAGCGACTTTCCGAGTAACGAATTTTTCTTTGCGACAAACTTTCTATTGTTGGAAATAAATTGTGTTGATTAAAATCGATTTCCACGATGCCGGGGCATAGCTCAATATTGATACGGTTCTCTATCAGCATCGCTTTTTCATCACCAATTGAACGTAAACGCTCAAGGTAAAGAATATCCTGACCGGGCGTTATTCTTAATTTCTCTGCCACATAACGATTAGCCGGTTCAATCCGTGACGTAATAACTTCAGTGGTAAAATGTATTTTCTGGCTTTCCAGCGATTCCGCGAATGACAATAATCCTTCACCTAACGGATATGCCACGTTCTCTTTTTTGACAAATGTTCCCTTCCCCTGGACCTGTATCAACACGCCTTCTTTTACCAGTTGGGCGACCGCTTTTTTAACGGTTCCCCGGCTCACTTCCAGCATATCCATAATCTGGTATTCCGAAGGAATGCGATCGTCTTCCACCAGATCCCCGGTATAAATACTTTCTCTTATCCACTCCACCACTTGTTGATAGAGCGGTATTTGTGACGACTTACTCAATGATTTCATGGCGCGCACCTGAACATTTACAGTTGTCTATGGACAATCATGGACAACTTCAAGCGTATAGTAGGTGAACAGGCGAAAAAGAGGATCGAAGCGTCTCACATTTTAGGGGACCAAATCGTGATCAAAAAAATGTGACGTGAGTCGATATTTGGCAGAAGTCTACTGCGCCGTCAGGAAATAACGGCGCGTTGGGAGGTGTTAATCTTCCTTCGGCAGGCACTGCAAATGCCCGTGCCGCACGCCGCGCTGGGCGATGACGTCATCGGCAAAATGCTGCACGTCGCCCATGTCACCTTTCAACACGGCGATTTCCAGACAGTCGTCGTGATTAATGTGCACATGCAGAGTAGCAACCGAGAGATCGTGGTGATGATGCTGGGTGGAGACAATACGGCTGGCTAAGTCGCGTTTTTCGTGTTCATACACATACGACAGCACCGCGAAACCTTGTGTGCCGTGTTGTTGAGTGGCTTCCTGCGCCAGAGCGCTACGCAGAATATCGCGGATCGCCTCGGAACGGTTGTTATAACCACGACGCTGGCTCAGACTGTCCAGCGTCTCCAGTAAATCGTCATCAAGCGTGATGGTGACTCGTTGCATTTGCGTTAAACCTTTTCTGTGGTGCGACGGCGCACGGGGAATGCGGGTAATACCGCGTTTTGTAGCACACGTCCGGCGTCAGAGGAAAAGGTTAATTTATCTCCCACCACCTGGGTTTCGACGATTTGTCCGTTGTCCATCACCATCACTCGCTGGCAAAAGCGTTCCACCAGGCGTAAGTCATGAGTGATGAACAGGCAGGCGGTGCCAAACTGTTGTTGCAGCTTTTTCAGCAGGCGAATGACGCCCGCTTGTAACACGAGATCAAGGTTCGAAACCGCTTCATCCAGAATCAGCAGTTTCGGTTCGACCGCCAGCGCGCGAGCCAGGCAGACGCGCTGGAGCTGGCCGCCGCTTAACTGCGGTGGGCGTTTGTCGAGCACGCTGTCGTCGAGATCGACCGCCTTCAGCATTTCACTGGCGCGCGCCAGTTGTTCGGCTTTTTTCAGCGATAGCAGGTGGCGCATCGGTTCACGCAGGATCTCGCGCACGGTTTTGCGCGGATTCACGGCGCTGATGGAGTCCTGAAACACCATTTGAATATCACGGCGGAACGCTTTACGTTGCGCGCGATTGAGCTTCGCCAACGGTTCGCCGCGCCAGCTAATATTTCCCTGTGAGGGCGACTCTAACCCTACCAGCAGCCGCGCGAGGGGACTTTTTCCGCAGCCGCTGCGCCCCAGCAGGGCGACGGTTTCACCGCTTTTCAGGGCTAGGGAAACGTTATTCAGCACCGCCTGGTGTTGATGTTTGCCGCTAAATCCACCGTGCGCGTAGTGATGGGAAAGGTCGGAGACGTTAAGTAAAGTCATGATGCCAGCTCCATACCGTAGAGGGCGAGATGAGCGGAAACCAGGCTGCGCGTTACCGCATGTTTGGGGGCGTTAAACAGCGTTTCTACATCGCCCTGTTCAACAATCTTACCGTGAGACATTACCGCCACATCGTCTGCCAGACGCGCTACCACGCCCATATCATGGGTAACCAGCAGCATTCCCGGTGCTTGTTTTTGCATAATGCTTTCCAGCAGATCGAGGATGCGCGCCTGTGCTACCACGTCGAGATCGGTGGTCGGTTCATCGGCGATGATAAACGGTGATTCGCACAGCACCGCCATCGCAATCATCATGCGCTGCAACATGCCGCCGCTCATCTCGAACGGGTAGAGCTTCAGCACGCGCGCGGCGCTTTCCAGCCCCACCGCTTCTATGGCAGCGGTAAGCGTAGCGTCATCGGCGGGTTTCCCCAGCGCCAGGCAGGTTTCACGCGCGTGGGTGTGCATGGTGTGCAGCGGATTAAAGGCACTGCGCGGGTTCTGCATGATGGTGGCAATTTTGATGCCGCGCAGGGCGCAGGGAGAAACCGGTTTTCCATCGGCCAAAATTTCCCCCGCC
>ENA-OPEU01000269-OPEU01000269.1-human-gut-metagenome-genome-assembly--contig:-NODE-269-length-9231-cov-2.999019_pt1 | contig 9231 bp, 9 predicted proteins | sample MGYA00241639_ERZ501541 | MGnify/ENA primary metagenome ERZ501541 (study PRJEB25962, sample SAMEA2042428) | human gut metagenome | biome: human gut; feature: human-associated habitat; material: faeces...
GCCAATAGAGCATGCGTCTTCAATCTCGGCTATCTCCTGCGGCTCTTTCGTAGAGCGCATCTTCACCACAGCTTTTATCAGTTCGAGCGATGCAGCCTCTTTCTGCTGGTTTGGATGAATGCCTAGCAGGTCGAATATCTGCAGCTTGGTGTCATATCTGTATGGCGGCAGGAAATGTATTGGCCTTTTCTGTTTCAGCGCATTGTTGCATATAATCTGCAGCGACTTCATCGGGGCAGTATTGGCTACGCCAACGCTTTCAGCCATGTCCTTCACGCTGTTTACAGAGCCGAACCATACGATGTCTTCAATGTCGATGTCGTTGCCCACGAGCGTTTCGGTGCCTTCGTCGATGTCAATAACGCCTACAAGCCCGTCGCGGTTAAGTCCGAAGTAATACAGGAACGAAGAGTCCTGACGGAACGGATAGTAGCTGTTTGAAGGGTAATTGACAGGTGAGTCGTTATTACCGAACAAAATCACGATGCCACTCTTTACGAGCTTTCTCAACTCGGCGCGGCGGCTTACGTAGGTTTCCTTGCTGAACATATTCGTATATAAATGCTTGTTAAATTAAATTTCGTCACTCTGTGGCGTGGTTGTTTTTCCAGTAACTTTTATGGTGTGTCAGGCTTTTTCAACTCGTTTTTCACAGATATATAACTTCAATATTGCAAAGATAATGCAAATCATGTGCAGAACAAAATAAAATCAATTTATTTTTATAACAAAATGTCACTTATTTTAATTTGTTGGTCTGTAAAACATGTTATAATGATATCCTAAGGGCTGAATATGCATGCAAAAAAGTTACAGATGTTTGTTTTTTTGATTTTTTATATTGTAAATTACTTTAAAATATATGCCGTTAAAACTAAAATCATTAACTTTGCAAAGTTTTTTAGTGAGTTATGCGTATTGACAGAAATACAGGATTGGTTCTTGAGGGCGGCGGCATGCGCGGTGTGTTCACCAGTGGCGTGCTGGACGGCTTTATGAAGCATGACATGTATTTTCATTACGTTGTTGCAGTTTCGGCCGGAGCATGTAACGGCATGTCGTATATGAGCCGCCAGATACGCCGCGCCCGTATTTCCAACATCGACTATCTTTCAAAATATAAGTACATAGGTCTGCGACATCTGGTTACGCAGGGTTGCATCTTCGACCGTAAACTGCTTTATGACGATTTCCCAAATACGTTGCTGCCTTATGATTTTGAAGCATTCTTCAATAATCCTGACGTCTTCGAGATGGTTACCACCAACTGCCTGACCGGACGTGCATGCTACCTTACAGAGAAGCACGAGCGCCTGCTTGACATTGTTCGTGCAAGCAGCAGTCTGCCTTATGTCAGCAAGATTGTAAATGTTGACGGCATACCTATGCTCGACGGAGGAATAGTAGACAGCATACCTGTAATGAGGGCCATGGAGCAGGGGCATCACAAGAATGTTGTTGTCCTTACGCGCAACTATGGTTTTCGCAGCAAGGAGAAAGACCATAAGATACCGCGTTTTGTATATAAGAACTATCCACGGCTGCGCGTGGTGTTGAGCCATCGCTGTGAGGCTTACAACCGCCAACTTGAAATGATAGAGGAAATGGAGCGTGCCGGACAGATATTATGCATACGTCCAGAGCGCCCTATGGAGGTCGGACGTATAGAGAAGGATGTAGATAAACTCGAACGGCTTTATGAGGAAGGCTATGCCTTAGGTGAGAAGTTCTGCCGTGAGCAGGGATATTGCTGAGCCAGCCGGTGTCATGTGGCAGAATGTTGTAGGGGCGGAGGGCTAAATGTAGTGGACTTATTAATGCGTAGTCTGTTTCTGCATACTGTTTTATTCCTTGAATTTATGCCGGCGTCAATATCGGCGAGGGCAGGGAAAATGTATTTGCTCTAACTCGTTGATTGTCAATGTATTGTAAAAGGCCATGTTTTGCATCGCGAAACATAGCCTTTTATAACCTAATATGCCTCCTTTTGCGTTGTGAAAGGAGGCATATTGAAAAACGGATGATTGTATGTCTGTAAACTCCAGCATGAGTTTTTACAATATTTCTTCGTAAAATGTCGTCATGCTTGTCTGTTAAGAGTGATGCAACAATTAGGCAAGCTTGTCCGCTAAAGTTTTTTAGCTGCCATCGTGCTGTAAATCCTTTTATTGCAACTCTTTGTCTGTTTGCTTTTTATTTGATTTCCTGAAAGTCGCCGTTGTTTACAATATATTTAGGCGACGGGCCATATTTATTCTCTTCAGGCTTGCCGTCCATGACGCAGAACACCAGGATGCTGATGTTCAGGAAGAAGAGCAGCAGCATTGAAGTCATGACGATAGGGTCGCTCATAATCTTTACGGCAATGCTTGGGTCAGGATTTACCGTAGTCATGGCCTCGAGATATCCTGTTGACGACATATATATATTGTACAATATATTTATTATGATGCTTGCTGCAACCCACCAGCCTCCGTGTCCTCGGTCGTGCAGGCGGCGCACCGTAACGGAGCAGATAGAGAGCAGAAGGAGCATTGACACAACAGAACTTACGACTTGCATTCCTGCAAGTGACAGATTGAGTACAACGCTTACAACGGCATAAAGGAGCCAAAACCACCATAATTCAGAACGGCGTGCACGGCCCTTAAAGTCGGTTAGTTTGCTTAACACTGTTTTTACAGACTCGCTGAAGCTCATCTGCGGTAATCTTACGATGTCTTCCATAGTTTCAATAAAATTGTTTGTTAATTATATTTGTTATGTCTACGGCTTCAGACACGGGCCGTATTTTCGTTTATTCAGGCCCTGTCTTCTGCACGTTAGAGTGTTTGACATTAATTCAATGTCTCGAATGTATCCAATATACTCTCTGTCTTATTCTTTCAGCAGGTCGGGGCGCAGCCGTCTGGTTCGCTCGTAGCTCTGCTCTATCTCCCAGTCTTTTATTTTTGCCTCGTTTCCGCTTAACAGAATGTCAGGCACTTTCCAACCTTTATAGTCGGCCGGTCTTGTATATATAGGTGCCGACAGCAGGTCGTCCTGAAAGCAGTCAGACAGAGCGCTCTGGTCGTCGCTTATAACTCCCGGTACAAGCCTTACTATTGCATCAGCCATCACCGCTGCCGCCAGCTCTCCGCCCGTAAGCACATAGTCGCCTATGCTTATTTCGCGCGTGATGAGGTGGTCGCGTATTCTCTGGTCAATGCCTTTATAGTGTCCGCACAGAATTATCAGGTTTTTCTTCAGCGACAGGTTGTTGGCCACATGCTGGTCAAACTGCTCACCGTCAGGCGAAGTAAATATTACCTCGTCATATTCTCTTTCGGCCTTCAGGGCCGATATGGCCCGGTCTATTGGTTCACACTGCATCACCATCCCCGCAAATCCGCCGTAAGGATAGTCGTCCACGCGTTTCCATTTGTCTGTAGAGTAGTCGCGCAGGTTGTGCAGATGTATCTCTGCCAGTCCTTTCTTCTGCGCGCGTGCCAATATGGATTCTCTTACAAATCCCTCGAGCATCTCAGGTAAAACTGTAATTATATCAATTCGCATATTTGCAAAATTATCTAATTTTCTGCCAATATCACAATTTTTAGCCTTTATTTTTATATTTTTTATATAAAACTGCAAGCGAAAAATGATGTCGGTTTAGTTCGTAACGTTATTTTTTTGTGTTAAAAATAATATTGTGTATAGTGAAAAACCGTAAACTTATAATGGCTTTAAGATTAAAATTTCTAAAAAGACATATGTCTATTATGTCGTCTGAAAGCCTTTTTTTATTAATTTTGTGATGAAAATTTGCAAGAAATCTAATTATTTATTAATCATGTAACTAATTGTTTATCATTATGTCAAAAACGATAGAGCAGCAAATAGAAAAGAGCCGAATGCTCATAACCGGCTTTCGTAGAAACATCAATGTATTGTCTGATAGAGGCGTAACGGAAGCAGAACTGAATGCAATGGACGTAGAACTTCGTAAGCTTGTTGAAATAAATGCAGAGTGCGACAAGCTGCGGGAAGAACTTTCTGTTAAGGTTAAGAATATGAATAGTATTCTAAATGTAGTGAAAGATTCATTCTTTAACTATAAGAAAATAATCAAGCAGAACTATTCGCAGGAAAGATGGATTGATTTTGGTGTTGCCGATAAACGCTGATATGTTTAGATGAATGAAATTTTAAATGTCGGTACTTTATCGTTGGAGCCAAAAGCATTTGATGCTTAATTGATACTGTAGTGCAAATACGTGCCTTGCAGTATAATTGTATATTGTAAATGCCGCCTGTAGGTTTTATTTTCTATTGTCTTACAGGCGGCATTTGTGTTATGTTTATTACAACTCTTTTTTCAGCTTTTCAGCCATGTCGGCATATTCCTCGTCTGTCAGATAAACCTTTTTTGGATTCATCTGAAACACTCCGCCAAAGTCAGGTCCGCCTACATATTTAGGAATCAGGTGAAAATGTAAGTGCGACAGCGTGTCTGAATATGCACCATAGTTTATTTTGTCAGGATTGAACACCTTCTGCATGGCTCTTGTCACTTTTGCCACGTCTGCCATAAAAGCGTTTCTGTCCTCATCACTCAGAAGGTTGAGGTCGTCCACATGGTCTTTGTAAGCCACGAGACAACGTCCGTGATATGTCTGCTCCTTAAAGATAAAGAGGCGCGACACACTAAGTTTGGCTACTTCAATCATCAGTTCGTGCTGTGTCTCATTGTTTTGGCAATAAAGGCACTCTTTAGGATCACTTTTCATGTTTTTGCTTTTGTTTTAGATTGTTTTTATTATTTCGTTTCGCGTTTTTTTCGCGTAGTGTTTGTCTTTATTTAAAGTTCTGCATAGACATATATTTCTCTCTCGTCATATGAAGTTACGGCATGTTTCAAGTCCAAAGCATAACTAATAATAACTTTATGTTGTTATTTAGCCTGCGCAGCAATATCTTATGTAAAGATGCAGCAAGTGAATGCAGAATCATCAAGCTTGCTTGGATGTTATGCTGATGGCAGCAATATTTTATGCAAAGATACACCAATTCATGATGAATTCAAAATTATTGAAATTATTTTATTTTCAATGGGCTTTATATTTTTATATCGGCCTGATAAATTAAATTTTAAAATCCACTGAAATATGGCTGAAAACCTATTGGTTTTCAAATAAAAATTCAATGAATTTATGGTCGTGTTTCAGTGAGTCTTATTAAGCGTGATGTTATAATATTTCTTTTTAAATTTCTACTCATAATCGTAATATATAAAAATAATTTTGATTGTAATCATGTTTTTAGTATCTTTGCCACATAAACTAGTCATATTATGGAAAATGCAAATATAGATAATTAAAACTATGAAATATTTTAAATTCCATTCCTCAATGTATTAGAAACAATATATAAAATATAGCGTAAATAAAAATATGAATAAGATTCAAATAATTGTATCTGTTGAAAATAGAAATATTAGAGTTGATATTCCTATAAATATTTATCAATCTGTGAATAACGATTGTGACAATGGTCTTAAACGTAAGGAGTTTATAGATAATTCGTGTGATATAATTAAAGAAAGATATACGGATTTATATAATATCATAGAACATACTCTTAGTGAAAAAGGGATTGATTTGAAAGGCAGGTCTTATAGATTGATAACGGATTTTTTCAATCTGCGAGAAGATGTATGTGACGTTAATTATCGTATTGTGTCATATTGGGATAAAGAACTTGCAACTGAAATATTAAAATTATGGAACAATTTCTTTTCCGTTAAGTTGACTATAGATGATATTTACGACTTTGCTTATGGTGATAAGGATTGTAACGTAATCCTTGTAGCTGTTTTTGTGAAAACTCAATTTGTAGGTTTTGCTCAAGTACTTCGTTATAAAAATGTTTCATTTATTAATATGTTGGTAATTAAGCATGAGTGGCAGAATAAGGGTATAGGAACGCGATTGCTCCGTTATATAGGACAAAATAGTGATTGTCCGATAATGTCTGTTTCTAAAGTGATTACAGATTCAGATGATTATTCTAAGTATAAACATTTTTATGCAGAAAATGGTTATGTCCGTATGCCAATCAAAATGCCTTTGCGTCAGTTTGGTGATTTAGATGTATATGTAAAAGGTGCTTTAATTGTAGATGAAGGTATAAAATTAATTGAAAATGTACAATGGTTATGGGATGAAAGGTTTTGATGTTTTCAGCTTACGAATTCATTAAGTTGAAAGAAAATATATTATCTGTTTATTTAATCTGGTTGAATTTATTATATTAATATAAAGCTTGGTAGAATGGAATGTGATGAAATTTTAGATTTAATAAAGCGTGAAATGTCTGATGATATAACAGAAGTAATTGGCTTTCGTGATAAAACAACAATATTCATAGAAAAATTAAAAAATGGAAAATGGGTGGAGAGTCGTATTTATATAGATAAAACCTATTATGATCCGATTGTTTGTGAAGATGGTTCTGAGTATATAGTTACAACATGTGGTAACAAGCTTATTAAAGCACCGAATGTAAGTTATTATAGAATAAATGAGTCGGTATGTGACATTTCATTACATGCTTTTAAAAACTGTCCTGCTCTTTTAAAATTGGATATTCCATATACGGTATCTAATTATTATAATGTGGATGATGCGTTGAGCTATTGCCATCATGAAGTTGATTCTAAAATATGGAATTGGCCTTATGAGTTGGAACGTTCAGAAGAATTACAAAAAAATATAGAGGATGGATGGACGGACAAACATGGTTTTGTTTATAGTCGTGATAAGAAAATCCTTCTGAAAGCACCTTCGTCTAATGTTGGAAAATATTGGATTCCTGAAGGTGTAGAACAGATAGAGCCATATGCATTTATTGGATGTGTCTTTGAAGAATTGAATATTCCTTATACATGTAATATGTTAAATTTATCTTATGATTCTAGCCCTATTTTCGGTAGTGAGATTGTGCAAGGATGTGTAATAAATTGGGACAAGCCCTATTCTCTTGAAGACGAAGTTGATAATTGCTTGTGTATTAGAGATGGATATTTTTGTGATGAGTATGGGGTCAATTATTCAAATAATATGAAAAGGTTATTATGTGCAAATCAGTTGTTTGACAGAAATTATTATTATGTTCCTGATGGTGTCATAACAATATGTTCATTTGCGTTTAATGCTTGTAAAGAATTCTTGACATTAAGCCTTCCTGCTTCAATAAAAGTTATTGGATGCTCTTTATTTGGCGAAAACGGAGGACGTATTATTATCAGAAAATAAGATACGGAGGCACTATAAAATATTTTGTATAAATGAAGATGCTGGATACTTATGACTTTGTCCAAAATTTTGGACAAAGTCATATTTTTAATTCATATATATTCTTTTTTTAAATTAAACTTTTTCGCAAAAGTCGTAATTTTTCTAATAACCAAAACATGATGTCTATTTTTGCATAATTTAGCTATAAATATAATGATATATTAATATGTTTTCTTTAATATATTCCTTTTTATATGAGAAGATTTGTTTTTAGAATATTTTATTTACTTTAAATTTAAGATTATCGTCACATTGCTGTTTTGCGAAAATTTGCATTATCTTTGCATAAGATATAGCCGTGCTCGGTATAGCCATTCAGGCAAACTTTATGCCTTTGCTCTCACTTGCATCATCTTTGCATAAGATATATGCGGCTATATATAAGCAAGCACGATAATGGCTGTTGTCGGTTTGCGTTGTATTGTTTTTAGAATATAAAGTTTATGACAGACGAAAGACAGAGAATATTGCAGCTCAGAAAGGAACTGCATGAACATAATTATAAGTATTATGTGCTTAATCAACCTGAAATAAGCGACCAGGAATTTGACTTCATGATGAAGGAACTGCAGGAACTGGAGGCACGTCATGAGGACATGTTCGACCCCAATTCGCCTACACAACGGGTGGGCAGCGACATTAATCAGGAGTTTACGCAGGTTACGCATAAATATCCAATGCTGTCGCTGGCTAACACATACAGCCAGGAGGAAGTGGCCGACTTCTATAACAGCGTTAAGAAAGGGCTTAACGATGAAGACTTTGAAATATGCTGTGAACTGAAATATGACGGTTTGTCTATATCTCTTACCTATGAAGACGGCAAACTGGTTAGAGGAGTGACGCGTGGCGACGGCGTTCATGGCGACGATGTGACGGCCAACGTAAAGACGATAAGGTCGATACCGCTGGTGTTGAAAGATGGCGACTGGCCTAAGGAGTTTGAGATAAGGGGCGAAATTCTTATGCCTTGGAACGTGTTTGAAAGACTTAATCAGGAACGTGAGGCTGCCGAAGAACCTCTGTTTGCCAATCCGCGTAATGCGGCAAGCGGAACGCTTAAGAGTCAGAACTCTGCTTTGGTGGCGAGTCGCAACCTCGATGCATATCTCTATTATCTGCTTGGCGACGAACTGCCCGGCGACGGCCATTATGAGAATCTTGAAAAGGCACGTGAGTGGGGCTTTAAGATAAGTGAAGGAATGCGTAAGGTGAAGACGCTGCAGGAGATTTATGATTTTATTGACTATTGGGATGCAGAGCGTAAAAACCTGCCTGTGGCAACAGACGGCATTGTGCTGAAGGTGAACTCACTTAGACAACAGAGAGCTCTTGGCTATACTGCAAAGAATCCGCGCTGGGCCATAGCCTATAAATTTAAGGCCGAAAGAGCATGCACACGTCTTAATGAAGTGACATTTCAGGTGGGGCGCACCGGAGCTGTTACTCCTGTAGCCAATATGGAGCCGGTTCAACTGGCCGGAACAACCGTAAGGCGTGCTACGCTCAACAACGAAGACTTTATACGCAGCCTTGACCTGCATATAGGTGATTATGTGTATGTTGAAAAAGGTGGCGAGATTATTCCTAAGATTGTCGGCGTTGACATTGAGCAGCGCCCGATTATAGCCCAGCCAGTGACATTTGTAACCCACTGTCCTGAGTGTGGAGCCAAGTTGGTAAGGTATGAGGGCGAAGCCGCATATTATTGTCCTAACGATGCCGGATGTCCTCCTCAGATAAAGGGGCGCATTGAGCATTTTATTTCGCGTAAGGCAATGAACATAGACAGTATTGGACCTGAGACCGTTGACGATTTCTACAGACATGGACTTGTTCGTAATGTTGCCGACCTGTATGACATTGAAGTGCAGCAGATAAACGGCGACGGCAG
>ENA-OPEU01000270-OPEU01000270.1-human-gut-metagenome-genome-assembly--contig:-NODE-270-length-9227-cov-1.621130_pt1 | contig 9227 bp, 8 predicted proteins | sample MGYA00241639_ERZ501541 | MGnify/ENA primary metagenome ERZ501541 (study PRJEB25962, sample SAMEA2042428) | human gut metagenome | biome: human gut; feature: human-associated habitat; material: faeces...
AGCCAGATGAGCTAATACCCCAACCTTTTTGACGATGCAAAGTTAGATATATTTTTTGAAACGCAAAACTTTTTTGCTATTTTTTTCGTCTGACTTTGCTCCTTTATAATCAGAATTTATATCCTAATGTAAAAAATACCTGATGGGTATTTAGGTTTACATCCACTGGAGTAAGACGACCGCCGGTTTGCGTGATGTAAGTATCGTCGAATGCATAGAAATCTCCCGACTGTATGCGACACTTATAAGCCATATCGGCATAAAAATGCTTTCCGTGGTAGCCTAAACCTGTTGTGAATATATTCACGTCATTTTTATTCATATAATCTGTTGTAGTTTGGTAACCGAAAGCCGGAGAAGGCCCTGTTTGATCTAAAGTCGCTTCTTCCTTGAACATGCGGGAATAATAATTATATCCTGCACGGAATGCGACATTATCCGTCAGATTCAATTCCATACCGAATTTGAAAGAATGGCTCCCGCGTAGCGTAGACTTGTGCAACGCATCCATATCGCGGTCGTGTGTCGTTCCTCTGGAATAACCATAGCCCCAGTAGTCGTAGTCCCAGTCTTCATACCCCTGTTTCGTTTTAGAGTAATCAGCGTATTCATATTCGGCTCCTATAGCCAGATAAGTTCCAATCGTATGTCCTAACGAAACTCGAAATTTCCACGGTGTGGTAATTTTCATGTGCAAGTTTGCCAAATCTACATCCGGAAGATAATTGGTATATATAAACTTACCGTTTCTGTCTTGATTGATGTAGATGTCATAGTTCTCATCCTCCATCATGGGAGAGTCTATACTATATGAAGAATAAGATTCCAAATGATAGAAAGTCGGTGTTTCTACGGCCAGACCTATGCGGAAGGGGGAATTTCCGATGGGACGGAATATACCACCCAACTTCACATTGATTCCATATCCACTTACATGTTGGGTATTATATAAGGAATAATTCTCGAAATCGCTGTAAGAGTTGCCTTGGCCGTCCGAAATCGTGCCGAACTCCCGATAGGTGCTGTAACTGTAATAGTCTACGTCGTTCACTCCCAAAGTGAAACCTAAATACACTCGGTCTTTAATGTTCATTGACAGATTGAAATCATATCCTGCGATACCGCCTTCCGTCGTACGGTCGTAATTATTCCGGTCGGACGCTAAGGCATTATAGGAATCATATAAGGGATTGCCCTCTTGGTCTACCTGCACATTACCTTGATTATCCCGTATGTATTCCGGATTCACAAGACAGGAATTATACATCAGGTCTGCCAAAGGAGTGGAATACTGGGTATGGTTCAGAATGTCTGCCATTTGTTGCGTCTGCGACAAACCGTTCAAGGCTCCGTTATCTGCGATAAATGACTGGTTGAAATTGGCTCTTTTCTGATAGTTGACTCCAAAGTTAACATATCTTACGCTTTTAGCCATAACCGGAATACTTACCACAAATCCCATCTGATCAAAAGACAAATGGGTCATGTCTGCATTTAAATCCGGTTTTTCTTGCTGGGTCAATACGCTGAATGATAAAGCAGCATCACTTCTACGATAGAGTCCCAATGCAGCCGGATTAGAAGAAGCGGTAGACAAATCGGCTCCCAATGCTCCTAATGCACCGCCCATACCTACGTAGCGTGCACTTCCGATTAAATCGGTCGGCATATAATTCTCATTCATATATGGTGTCTGTGCCATCATAGACTGGCTTGCCAGCAATGCGCTTACAAATATGAGGTTTTTTCTTTTCATTATTTCTTCCTTTTATGGTTTATCTTTGTTTGTTAACGTCGACCGCCTCGTGCTCCTCCACCCCTGGATGGGGAGAAACCGCCTCCGGAACGGCTGGGGGAACTTACCGACGGACGGAAAGTGCTTCTTGTGGTCGATGGCGTGAAGTTAGAACTTCTCGACGGTTGAGTGTTACGTTGAGGAGTTGAAGTCGTACGCGTACGAGGAGATTGCCTGGTAGTTGTTGAAGAACGATTTGGAGTAAATCGTGCCGAATTCTCCGAAATGGTTTGCCGGTTGGTGTTGCCTGTGTTTCGTATGGCTCTTCTGGCAGAAGAACTGTTTCTTACATTAGTGCGGGATGTTCCTCTTGCCAGTGTACTATTCTCCCGATATCTTACACTGGGTCGAGTAACCGGTCTTGATGGATACCATCCATGACCGGGATGTCCCCAATGCGGATGATGCCAGTGTGGTCCCCAATACCAAGGATCATACCATCCGGCATACCAAGGGCCTCCCCACCCCCAAAAAGGATTGTATAATCCCCATCCCCACGAGTAGGAAAAGGTAGGTCCCCAATACCAACTGCTAGGATAAGCGTATGCGTAAAATCCATCATCATATACATCCCAATATATGGAATTGGGACCATAACGTAAGTCCCAGTATAAAGGACTGCTGACCGCAACGCCGATAGTTGGAGTGTTGAAACGAAGAATTCGTTTGGTGTATTGATAATCTTCTTCCAATCCCTGAATGCTGTCGGCTCGCGCATTCTCTTCGTTTGCCGTCTCTTCCTCATTTGCGGCTGTACTGTCATTTTCCCAACGATATCGCCGATTGTACTCATCTACATCTCTTGCATTATTCTGAACATGTTCGTTGGATGCTGTTGTTGCTACAGATTCGGAGATCGCGTGCATTGAAGGTTGCGACCTTGTCTGTTGTTCCTTCTGTTCTTTCGTTTCTTTCTGGGGAACAAAATACATGTCATCTATTTGTGCAAAGCTAAAAAACGGAATCACTGCAACGACGAGTGAAAATAATATTCTGTTTTTCATTGTCTTTCCTCCTTTACCTATATTATATGCAAATATAACTTTTTCTCGGTTGTCGGACAATACGGAAACGAGAATAAAGTTTAGTATATAACTCTTTTTTTGCTATTTTTGCAGAACCAATAGATTCTCGACATAAAATAAACAATATGAAATATTTGGAATTGGATTTCATTATATCCCCTTATAGCAGGGATGCAGCCGACATCTTGATGGCATTGGTGGCCGATGCCGGTTTGGAAAGCTTTGTAGATACTCCACAGGGGGTGAAAGGATATGTGCAAACCGGACTTTTCGAGCGTTCCGTATTGGATAGCTTGACAGACATATTTCCCATGAACGGGGTGAAAGTGACCTACCGATTGGCGGAAGCGGAGGATAAGAATTGGAACGAGGAATGGGAACGCAACGGCTTTGAACCGGTCCGAATCGCCGACCGTATTCTGATTCATAGCCCGGAGCATCATAATCTGTCTCCTGCCGAATATGATATCGTGATAGATCCTCATCAGGCTTTCGGTACCGGTACGCATCACACTACGGGCATGATATTGGAACGTTTGCTCGGGATGGACCTCGGACATAAAACCGTATTGGATGCCGGGTGCGGAACGGGAGTACTGGGTATCTTCTGTACTTTGAAAGGGGCAAAATCGGTGTGGGCTTACGATATAGATCGTTGGAGTGTGGACAATACGAAAGAGAATATGTTGCTGAATGGTGTGAAAAACATGGAAGTGGTTGAAGGGAATGCCTCCATATTACAAGGAAAAGACGCTTTCGACTTGATTCTGGCCAATATCAACCGGAATATTCTTTTAGCCGACTTGCCATCGTTCGTATCGGTTATGCATGCGGGAAGCCAAATGATTCTCAGCGGTTTTTATGTAGAAGATATACCTTTGCTTGTGCAAAAAGCGAAAAGCTTGGGGCTGAGCTACCTCAACCATACGGAAAAAGAGAACTGGGCTACGCTTTTATTCGAACGTTTGTAATAAGCGATATGAATCTGGGGCTGCCGGTAATGTCTGTAGGACTTCCGGCGGCTTTATTTTTCTTTATAACGAATCTTCAGGGTCGGTATAATTGTCTTCCTGTTCCGGTATGGTCAGTTTCATCAAGTCTTCAAACGACCCGTTGAAGATATTGCAGTCTACATTCCCTTTGATTCCGGTAACTTTTCCACAGTCCGTATGTTGCCAGAAATTCCATTTTCCTTTATATTCCAAATTCTCCACATAATAGTGCGCTATCCAATAAGGATATTCATCGAATGCGGGAGTATTCAGATAGTGCAATTTGAATTTGTATCCCGTATAAATAATGGGTTTCACGCCATATTCTTTTTCTACAATATCCAGCCACGTCTTTACAGCCTTTTGGAGCTGTGTTTCCGTTAGCCGTCCTGCCTTTTCCACGTCTAAAACAGGAGGTAGGTCACCGGGTTCCAAATGTACTTGTTTCAAGAAAAACCGAGCTTGTTTTTGGGCATCCACATCCGGCAAAAAGAAATGATAAGCTCCTCTTATAAAGTCATTTTGCTTTGCTTCATAAAAGTTTAGGTTAAAATTGTCATCCAATAGTGTCGTACCTTCGGTCGCCTTAATGAAGACAAAACTGACAGGGGATGAATTCAAGCTGGCGTTGCGCAAACGTTCCCAATCTATGTTCTCCTGATAATGAGAAACATCAATGCCGTGCACGTCAAAACCTTCAGGGTATACAGGATCCCCATAGATGGCTTTCCAACGGAATGAATAAGGACCAACAAAGAAATAATAAAAGAAAAGTATATAAGCTATTCCCAAAGACAATGCTCCTACCCATATCGCCCACGACGGCCAGCGTTTGAAAAACAACCATTTGCTTGTCCCTTTTTTCTTTTGCTTCTTGCGCGAAACGGTTTTTCTCTTAGGACTACGTGCTGTGGGAGTGCTATCCACTTTCTTACGGCTTCCCCTCTGAACAATCGTTTTTTTGTTTTTTATAGTTTGCGGCGTTTGTGCACACATGATAGAAACGGTCTCTATTATCCTTTTATTCAGAAAAATAACAAGTCCCTTCATCGACGGATAAAGGGACTTGCATATCTATAAATGAATTACTTAGCTTGTTCCAATTGCAACGTCTTGGTAGCTTGGTCGCAGACCTCGGTCGGACCGAAATACTGTATAGGACCGGGATATACGAAACAAGTTTCACGAGCCCATTGGTTGCGTCTTGATGCAAATTCCTTGAACGGAGCACCGTCCAAACGAACCAATGCCTTTTTGATGACCGGTTTCATCTCACCATTACGTTTCTCCATATTCATCATCATGGTGATGGGCACACCACCGGCAATCCATTCAGCAGCCGGTGCCGTCGTGTTCTTCACAATAGCCATATAACCGGTCTTGCCGTTAGCCATCAACATGGCGGCACTTGTACCCAAAGCATAGCAATAGTCCGCATCGTAGTTGGAAGGAGCTGCACAACGGCCTTCATAGCCGAAGAAATGATGCAAAGCTGAGAACTTGCCGTTGAACTTACCTTCTTTCTTCCATGCAGCCAACTTGTTGGCCACCATTTCAGACAACAGCTTTTCCGTTTCGATCAGTGAAACCTGTACATTTCCATGCGGGTCACGTTCCATGGTCAACTGAGCCGCTACTCCCAAAGGAAGAGATTCGTATACAGCCTTGTTTGCTGCAGAAAGCTTATTCAAAATCCATTCGCGTTGCTGATCTTTAGCCAATGCAGCACCTTCCGGAGTTGCCAACAAGTCGTTCAATTCGGCAATCAAAGCCTTCATAGCCGGGATGAACTCAATCAAGCCTTCCGGAATCAATACCGTACCAAAATTGTTTCCATCGGCCGCACGGTCGGCTACAACTTGAGCAATATAAGTAACGATATCATCCAAAGTTTGGTTTTTGGCTTCCACCTCTTCCGATACGATACAAACGTTGGGTTGGCACTGCAAAGCGCATTCCAAAGCGATGTGAGAAGCCGAACGTCCCATCAATTTGATGAAATGCCAATATTTACGGGCAGAGTTTGCATCGCGTTGGATGTTGCCGATAACCTCTGCATACGTTTTGCAAGCCGTATCGAAACCGAAAGAAGTTTCGATCTGTTCGTTCTTCAAATCGCCGTCGATGGTCTTCGGACAGCCGATAACCTGCACACCGCATTTCTTGGACACAAGCGTTCGTATTAGAGTCGTCGCCACCGATGATGACAATGGCTTTAATACCCAATTCCTTGATGATTTCAAGTCCCTTTTCGAACTGTTCCTCTTTTTCGAGTTTGGTACGTCCGGAACCGATCATGTCAAAACCGCCCGTATTGCGATATTGGTCTATGATGTCAGCCGTCAATTCCATATATTTGTGGTCCACCAGTCCACCGGGACCCAAAATAAAGCCATACAACTTGCTTTCCGGGTTCAGTCTTTTAATACCGTCGAACAAGCCGCAAATGACATTATGCCCGCCGGGAGCCTGGCCACCGGAAAGAATTACACCGACGTTGAACGGGGCGTAAGACTGGGCCTCGCCCGGAACGAACTCAATAAGAGGCATTCCATAAGTGTTCGGGAATAATTTCTTGATTTCCTCTTGGTCGGCCACAGACTGCGTGGGTGCGCCTTCCTTTACAGATACGTTACCCTGCAATCCTTTGGGTAACTTGGGCTGATAAGCCGCTCTTGCAATTTGCAATGCACTTTTTTCCATGTTGTGATTCTAATTAATTGTTGAAAAGCATTTTCAGCACACAAAATTAATGTTTTTTGTCGGAATGAAGAAACTCTCACCCCAAAAACATACAGTTTATTTTCTTCTATAAAATTTCCCGATATCGTCAACTTTGCGTATCTTTGTCCAAGTTACTAATTTACATCATAATTTGAGATTAAAGAATATGGCTAAAAGAAGAACATTAAAAAAGAATATCAACTATATCTGTAGTGAACTGTTTGCGGAATGTGTAGCGTTGACGCATTACAAAGTAGATATAAAACAAGAAGATGTGGATAACGTAATGACCCGCATATTGTTGATGCATGATGAATTTGTCAGCAGGATCAGTCATACGGAACCGGGAAACGTAAAAGGATTCTACAAAAAGCTGCGCATGGATTTCAATGCACAGGTCAGCGACATTGTCAGCACTATCAGCCAGCTTTGCTAAATGAGCCGACGTTTTTGCAGTTTCCTCCTGTTCAGGCTGATGGGATGGAAAGTCGACGTGACGGTTCCCATGGGAGATAAATACATCATTGCGTTGGCACCTCATACAAGTAATTTCGATTTTTTGTTGGGAGTGCTTTATAGTCGTGCGATGAATTTTCGTTGTGACTTCCTGATGAAAAGCGAATGGTTTTTCTGGCCTTTGGGAATCTTAATGCGATGGTTGGGGGGAATTCCAGTGTACCGGAGTAAGAAGATGAGTATGACGGACCAGTTGGCACAAGTGGCTCGGGAACGGGATATATTTCACCTTTGCATCACTCCGGAAGGCACTCGTTCACGTACGGAAGAATGGAAAAAAGGGTTCTATTATATCGCCTTGAAGGCCGGGCTGCCCATTTTATTGTATGGAATTGATTATCCGACCAAAACCATACGTTGCACGCAAGTAGTCGTCCCCAACGGAAATATAGATAAACAAATGAACGACATTAAAGCATACTTTAAAGATTTCACAGGGCGGCATCCTGAAAAGTTCGCAACCGGATTAAAATAATGGTAAGTATGAAGAAAAGACTTATGGTCCTGGCGGGAGCATTCTTGCTGGGACTTTCCGTATATTCACAGAGTGGAGAGAAAGTAGTAAAATCCAGATTAGGGGTTTATTTCTCTGACTATCAAACATCTTATACTACGGCTACCGACCGCTGTAAGATAGAAAGGGTTAAAGTGGATGCTTCTGTGCGGACGGTAGAGATTTATCTGAATGAACTCTTTGCCGGACAGTCTTTTAGCAGGGATAAGGTCAAAGGTATCTATCGCGACGTAAAACGTTTGCTTCCTGCGCCATACAATGCTTATACTATTATTATATATGGCAACGGAATCTCCATAGAGAATCTTGTTACGGACATGAGCGGAGCTCCATCGGAAGTTCAAAAGAAATGGGAGCAGGCTTTGTATAGCGGAGCACCGTGGGTGGAACGGACGCAACGCCCCTATCCTATCACGAAAGGTATGCAACAACGCCATTTGTCTGTTTGGGCCAGTCATGGACGTTATTACAAGAACGACCAAAAAGAGTGGACATGGCAACGACCGTATTTGTATTGCACGACTGAAGATTTGTTCACTCAAACGATAGTCATCCCCTACTTAATCCCCATGTTGGAAAACGCCGGGGCATACGTCTTTACACCCCGTGAAAGGGATTGGCAGCCCCACGAAGTAATAGTGGATAATGACACCCGGGATTCGGGTGGAACATATTCAGAACATGAAAACAAATATGCTTGGGAAAACGGTGGTGTAGGATTTGCGCAACTCAAACGGACTTACCTTGACGGTGAGAACCCTTTTACGGACGGGACGGTGCGCAGTACCCATACGGTAACCCGAAAAAGCCAGGCTTCCGAAATACGTTGGACACCTGACGTACCTGAATCCGGACGTTATGCCGTATATGTTTCATACGCGACTTTACCTACGAGTGTTTCCGATGCCCATTATGTGGTTCGTCACCAAGGTGTGTCTACGACCTTCAAAGTCAACCAGCGAATGGGAGGAGGGACTTGGGTTTATCTCGGAACGTTTGATTTCGACAAAGACCAGCCCCATTCCAACTATGTCAGTTTAAGCAATCTGAGCAACTATCGCGGAACGGTGACAGCAGATGCCGTACGTTTCGGAGGCGGAATGGGAAACATTGCCCGTGGAGATTCTTTGCAGGAAGTCGTAAGCGGTTTCCCGAGGTACTTGGAAGGTGCCCGCTACAATGCGCAATGGAGCGGCATGCCTTATTCCGTATACAGCGGTAAAAACGGGACAAACGATTATAGCGATGACATCAATGTCCGTTCATATATGACGAACTATCTGGCCGGAGGTTCTTCTTATTTTCCGGCCGACAGCGGATTGCACGTACCGATTGAAATGGCCATCGCGCTTCATAGCGATGCCGGTAAAGCACCCGACAGTACTTTTGTCGGTACATTAGGCATTTATACCACGGATTTTAATGAAGGGATGTTTGCGACCGGAATGTCGCGATTGGCATCACGTGAGCTATGCGATGTGGTCATGACGCAAGTGGACGAGGATTTGAACCGACTTTACGGACAATGGAAAAGACGCCAAATGTTCGACCGGAATTACAGTGAAACGCGCGAGCCACAAGTTCCGGCCATGATATTGGAAATGTTGTCCCACCAGAATTTCCGGGATATGGCCTTGGGGCACGATCCTGCATTCAAATTC
>ENA-OPEU01000282-OPEU01000282.1-human-gut-metagenome-genome-assembly--contig:-NODE-282-length-9006-cov-2.510222_pt1 | contig 9006 bp, 8 predicted proteins | sample MGYA00241639_ERZ501541 | MGnify/ENA primary metagenome ERZ501541 (study PRJEB25962, sample SAMEA2042428) | human gut metagenome | biome: human gut; feature: human-associated habitat; material: faeces...
GTAACAACGGCTGCCCGGCGATAATCGTACTGATAAGGTAACTCAGCAGGCGGTAAGTGAAGCGAACGGGAGGCTGATGCATGGTAATAATCCCTTAAAACGCGACGGCAACGCGCCAGTAAACCGTGAGATGGTCAGGGGCAAGCCAGTCCGGGTAAACCAGAGGCAGTCCGGCAGTGAACGAACCGGAAACATGGCCACTGGTGGTGCTGAGCCCGGCAGCAGCACCCCACAGCGTGCCGGACGAGTACGGGTCATCGCTGTCAGAGTGCAGCCAGCCGCCGTCCAGTGTAGCCACTGCACGGACAGTTCCCACATATGGCAGGGAGAACAGAGACCAGGACAGCTCATTTCGCAGATAACCGCCGTTATTACCGGAGATATACTGCTCCTTAAAGCCACGCACTGAACTCTCACCCCCGAGGCTCAGTTGTTCCACACCATGAAGACGGTCCGGTGACCACTGGGCATAAGCGCTGGTCAGCCACCACACCCTGTCCGTGACGGGGCGCTGAAAACTGGCACTCACCGACCATTTCCGGAACTGATTTACGGGCAGGTCTCCCCTTTTCCCGTGGTCGCTTTCTGCGCCGAACCAGGGCATCCCCCGTGTGAATACCGGATTCAGTGTTCCGACACCCCCCAGAAACTTGTGTGTGTGATTCAGCCCGACAGAAAATGAAGTGAGTTTACGGCTGCTGCCCTGAAGCAGAACATCATCCAGATAATTGTGAATAATGCGGTGCTGCAGACCTCCGGTCAGTGCTGTCTTCATGTCTCCGTTACGGAACAGGACATGCGACAGTCCCAGCCGGTGAGTCTGCAGGTCTCCCGTGGAACGCCACCGCCAGCCCCGGTTATCAATGGTGCTGAGGTAGTCACTCCATGAATACGTGTAATCCACCAGGGTATAGCCATACGGCAGACTGACACCGGCGGCAAAATTCCTCGCATCATGTGACACCGAAAAGTCACTGCTCCGTCCCCCGCTGACAAACCAGTTGTCAGCCAGCCCCAGAGGATTATTAAAGGAAAGGACACCATTTAACTGTCCCGTACCGGTATTCTTCTGTCCGCTGTTGTCGATGCCCACACTCCCTGTGACAGGCCATTCCGGCAATGCCGTCAGTGTCACCACCGACCATCCCTCACGGTCACCGGGCGATATTTCAATCTGTACCGGCTCCGTACGCAGACGATTAATCTGCTCCATCCCCTGCTCAATATCCCGCAGGTTCAGAACCTTCCCCTCCATTCCCGGGAAAACCATCTTCAGGGTGCGGGCAGGAAGGTCAGCGCCTTCCGCCCGGATTTGCTGCAGCCTGCCTTCCATGACCGTTATGTGCAGTACGCCCCCTGAAAGGTCCTGCTCTGTCAGAAAGGCCCGGCTGGTGATATATCCCCGGCGTATATAGCCGTCCGTCACGGCATCCGTGACCGCGGTCAGCCCCGTGATATTCAGACACTGATTCACCCACGGTGCCACCAGTCTGTCGGTTTCTGCAGACGTCAGTCGGGTGGCCCCACGGACAACAATGCGTGACACCGTAAAGCAGGGACCTTCAGTACCGGCAGACATTTCCGGAGACGGTATGACAGTCAGCGGCGCACTGCGCTTCAGCGCATCACGCTGGCGCTGGTTTTCATCCAGCAACTGTTGCTGTTGCTGCTGAATTGCACTGCGGTCACCCGGAGACAGCATGGCTGCCGGAGACGAAAACGAAAGAATACAAAGGCAGGGGAGGAGGGAAAAATAGCGTGCCACCGGAGAGAAAGTGCGGAGCTTAAATGCGCACTGACCGGAAACCATACCAGGCAACGACGTTCTGCTCGCCAGTAAGTTATCCTGCCGGTGCTGCATATTCTCCTCGTGGGGTATTCAGTGTAAATTAACGTAAGCGGAATGTCAGTGCTGAAATTTACACCAGATAAAAAACATACAGAAACAATCCTGTTATGTAAAATCTGGAAAAAATGTCAGAAATGTGATCGAAGTTGTGTTTTACGGAGGGGAGAAAGGAAAACAGTCATCCTTTGATGGTAAAAAAGATGTTTCCTGCAGAGTAACAATCAGGGATGCAACACAAGTTCCAGTTCAGGTGTTGTGGATTTGAGTAAAAAAACAATCGTAACTCTCAGGAGAACCGGAGATTCCCCGAAGCGGCGTATTCTTATAAATGGAAATCCCTGCAGGAAATCACGCCGCGCTATAGCAGCATAATCCACTTTTTAATTCTCATCCCCGGAGACAAGCCCGGAAAACCACTCTGGGTGTTCACTGTATGCCGTGTTCAGCGCATCCCAGGAAAGTTCATATAAAAGCTGTCCTGCAATTTACGGGTAACCACCTCTGCCAACCGGTTCCGGTTATCCGCCAGTCCGGCATAACCTCTCTCTGCCAGCTATTCCTTCATTCAGTTCATGTTCTATAGACAGATTGATAAAATCGTAATCAGCCCCTAGCATTCCCGTTTCCTTTGCACACATATTCAGGCACGGGGATAAAGTATAAAGAATGTCGTACTGCTGCTACCAGAGCAATATTCCCCCCTGATGGCCGTATCAGAGATAGTATGCCGGTATTTTGCGGGTGGTTCCCGTCAGGTTATCGTGTACCTCCACGGTCGTAGTCACCACCGGCATTCCGGCCTTTCTCAGCCTCAAAACATCAGTTGCAATACGCTGACTGCCGAACCAGAACAGGCCGTCCAGTGCAGTCACCAGCAACCCCGCCTCCAGCGCATGCTTCAGCCGTTCACGGGGCGCTTTCACTTCCCGGGCAATCTGCTGGTATGGCGATGATGTGTTTTCATTCCCAATCACCCGGCGAATACGATGAGACAGATGATACCGGTATGTATCCGGCACACCGGAAAGGCTGGCCTTCAGGCTGTACACGCAGCCAAATCGTTTATCATTGAACACCACATTTTTCTGGCTGATGCCCCATTCTTCACGCAGCGCGGCAATCAGTTGTGGTGTACGGGTAAGCAACAAGCGAAAAGGCAGTTCAAAACTGGTGACATAATCCACATTCAACAGGGCAATGCGAAGTCGTTCTTCTGGTCCGGCTTCTGTCTGCCGGCACTCCTCCAGGACATCCTGCCACTGCAGGCGAAGACGGGAAGACTCATTCAGTTCTGTAAAGCAGTATTTATCCGCCAGATAGTCAATTCGTGTATGCATACTGAAGAGTATTCCGTATAAAGATTCAGCTGGCAAAACTTTATCAGTCTGTAAAAACTAACGGAAGAGTCGATATTTCTCCCGACAATCACCGGATGATTGTTGCAATACCCCGTGGCATCAGAGACTGAACAGCAGTTTTTAACGCAACGTATTGCTCTGATGTATCAGGCCGGACAACCCGAAAACAGCCTTCCACCCGGCATTGTCCGCCAGCGCTTATCACCGGCCAGGTCTGTTGCAGTAAATCCGCCACTTGCGAACATGCTTCATCAACTGTGACACTGGCCCGCGGATGGCAAATGCTCGTCTGGCTGAGCAGCAACAGGCATCGCATTGTTGCTCCTCTATGTTGTTCCTGCAACCAGCGTAATACCACCGGCGAGGATGGACAGGCAGTGTGATTACGCTCCGTAATACGTTCGTGCACCCGTCGGTGAAAGGAACTACAGAATGTCTGAATCTGTTGCCCGTTGATGTATCCTTCTGTCGAATGAAGTGTGAAGTGGATTGCCAGCAGATGCGGCCAGTGATCCACCGCCTGCTGAACAAAACGCCGGATTTCCCCCGGCTCTGAAAGTAAGGCTTCGGTTATTTGCACTATTTTATCTCTGTTGAATTTGGTTAAGTCGGTGCAGACGCATCAACACAAGTACGGTTCGATGCAAACAGCTGTGACTGGCAATATGAAAGGAATGATGAATCAGTCAGGATGACAAAGTGCCGGCTGACCGGAGGGGACGCAGGAAGATTCACGGGGGAACCAGCACCAGGGAACAGCGCCACAATACCAGCGCTGACACGTTGAACATTGCCAGCGTACCGGTATCACAACACGTTTCATACTTCTGCCCCCGTGATTCTTCGATTCGTTACTGTATCTACTGTGACACTTCGCTTTTATACCTGCGGCTGGATCGGCCCGGCTTGATGAATCTTCACTGATCAGCTTATAAAACCCTCTGTCGGTCATACCGGTGAAACTGGTGATATAGTTCATGTCAATCAGGGAATTATCGGCACGCAGAAATACGCTGTCGTGGCTTGTTGTAGTCAACATGGTCAGAATGTCCTCTGTGAGATTTATGAAGATTGTGCGAATGCGGGGAATCTACTGAGCTGTGCTTTCAGAACTGGCCTGTTACGGGATACCAGGGATTACCGGCGGGGTAACGGGCTTCCGGATCATACACACCACGATTATCGCGGACAAAATCACTGAACGCCCATATCACCTCTTTAAGTATGTCTTCGCAGCCCGGTACATGACGATCCAGCGCCACATCCCGAGTGGTACTACTTTGATGCGCCCGGTGACACAAAGCCCGGATTGTTCCAGACATCCTGAATCAAACGCCCCAGATTAGGGGCGTCGAAATATGCCTCTCTGACCATTATATTCCGGTGTACAGGTAGCAGGTCAGAAGTGACAATGCGTCCCCTGACGTTAAAAGTCACTACACCCAAGATGACGTTCAACAGCACCATGCGATTCAATGTAAGCCCGGGCTGTCTGTTCCAGTACACCAGGCTCAGCGTTGTATGTGTTAGCTGCATCAAATACCAACGACAGCACTTCAGGATACACAACCAGATGTGTAATGGAGTTATCTTCACCCAATACTTTTCCCCACGCCTGCTCAATCAGATTTCTGAGAACCACCACCTCACGACTCTTACACCAGACATCGTTATTAAGTAGCAGCACCATAAGATAAGGAGTGGTATCGTTAGCCACAGCCTCCCTACTCCAGAGATAATATAAAGGGGTGGGCTCAACAGATTTATCTTTACGTCGCCTACACTGCAAATATTCAGAAATGAGTCTATGCAGTTCACCAGTAAAATCCGCCATCAGAGAGGGAATGGCCTTATTAATACCAGGGCAAGGTATTAATTTAAATTGTAATAATTTAATTTCAGGATGTGTGGCTGCAGCCCGATACAGAGTTGCAAGGACACACTTTTGCCAGAGGGCGTTACTGGAAAGCTTAACGTTTGATTCTGTATACATAATAAATCACCTTACAGTTACAACAGGTCAAAAACCGCTGTAGCCAGAGTTACGCTGGCCTGATGCTTTAGTACCGGGCTTCGTCAGATAATCCAGACGCTCCAATAAGCGCTGATACTGCTCAGGGAAATCAGGATTATGAATATCCTGGATGTCACGTCCATTAGCAGGGAAATAAACAATGCAGCCCCCTGGATTAACTATGCAGAAATCGTCCTGAGGCACTGATAAATACGGAGAGGACTCTCGCGTATGGTTGGTTGACACCACAGTGCGGATTCGGCGAATCCGCGATCACGGTGCGATTTCGCACCACAGTACACAATCAATACCCCGGGTTTTATTCAGGTAAGCAGGACTGCGGATATCCGGTGTCACGCCTTTGTGTCACGAACGGGGCAGGTGCGAAACACCGGATAAAATGCAGGTTGCGATATCTCTGAACGCCCTGCGCAGAGCGGAGATTTCGGATTAAGTACTCGCACCTCCGCAGTCCTGAAACAAGTCTGGCTGGTAGCTGTAAACAGACTTCGTACATACCGCTCTGCAATAAATCCCCGTACCACAGGCCTCACAGAATTTCTTCCCATGAAAAAACTGCTCACACATCACACAATGCCACTCCAGCACGACCGGTAATGGCGATAAAAACATCGCCATATCCTCAATGTAAGGGTGGGACTTCTCCGGATTCAGCGCCACGCAGGCCGCCTTCTGTTGCTCGCTCAGGGCATATAAATCATGCTCAAACCACGCCCCCTGAGCATCTGTCTGCAAAATCAACCGGCCATGACAGGAAAGGCAGAAACACTGCCGGATATTTCTGCTGAGCGCAGAATCAGCACTGATAATGTGTTCACCCGGCGTGATCCCCAGCCCCGTTTTTATACCGTTCATTCTGCCACTGCCTCCTCACTGAAGTGCCCGGTATGGCAGTGTGTGCAGTACCGCTCCCCATAATAATCGTGGTGACATTGTCTGCAGTGCCAGCTGGCTTTACGCACCACGGGTAAGGCATCCGGTACGAATTGCTGCAGACGTTTAATCAACTGTATTTCTCTGCGCTCCGGCCTGACATAAGGGCACTGTTGACCGTGCTCTGTCAGCCTGTCGTCAGTGTGTTCAAACCAGGGAAGTTCAGTGTCGTATTGCGGATGGTATCTGAGTGCACTGCCACACAAGTGGCAGGTGTAGTGAGCATAAGGTGCGGCCTGTACAGTACGGGCGCCCGTCAGACGTCCGTTGCTATCAAGAGCGAGAAAGGATTTTGCGTACATAGTATATATTCCTCAGCCGCCAGACGACACGCAGGCAACAGTCGTCCCGGTACGGGCAGCGTGGTCAGGTGTGAATGGCGGTTTCAGTTCAGTCTCATAAGGGAAAATCAGTGTGGTGGCCATGAACACGTCATCACACTGAAGTCAGATAACTCGTCTGTCTGGCTCAGCCACGACTGCAGCCAAAGTTGCGCTCACCGGTGCCGTAAGCTTTGGTACACTCCTTCGCCAGATAGTCAGCACGCTCCAGCACCTGCTGAAAGCTGGTGTCATCATCGCGTTCCAGCCACACCGCCGGCGTGTCAGGAAAATGCGCCAGCGTGGTATGATCTCCGGTATCCACCCCCAGGGCACTGCACCACGCCTGTTTAATCATCCCGGCCAGTGACCCCGGAGCGCGGTAATCACCGGCACGACACCAGGTATCCCGGTTGACCAGCAGCATCAGATGATAGTGTTTTTTACCTTTGCACTCCCCAAACTCCCGGGCCCAGACGTAATGCAGGGTCGTGGGATGTACGCGTTTACCTTCACGCCGCTTACGCTTCTGGTAAGCATCGATTCGGGCTTTCAGGGCATTGATGAAGCGGGATATCACAGCCGCATCCGTAGCTGCCGGTACATCCGGGAGACGCAGATCAACCCGAAGTGCCGTCAGGCGGGGATGAACATTCAGTGCGTGCCGCACTGTCTCACGAATACGTTGCTGCCAGAAGGGGTTGTATTTGTAGGTCATGGTTAAATCTCCGTATGGTTCATACGGAATAGCCACGTCGTAAAAAATGCGCAGAGTCCCTGAAGTGACCTCCGGCAGGACACTGTCTCAGGCACTCTGTGATAACCCGAACGGTCATCGCCGGACTGACGATTGAATTCCCGGCGTTGTTTTTTTAATGTAAAAAACAGGTTACGGATAAGGCGTGGAGAGGGAGCGATCGTGATACGCAAAAAAAAGTGCAGGGACTGTGATAACGCGATTACTCATAATACGATGTGTTGTCCGTATTGTGGCGCTGTCGATCCCTTCGGTTATTACCGGAATACGGACAGGATCTTCACGGCCCTGCTGGCGCTGCTGGTAGTGGTTTTGCTGGTGACATCTGCTGTCAGCATGTATGTGCTGTGGTAGCGGTAACGGGTCTCATCAGATATCCGTGAGGGTGGCCTGACTCCGTGAGACTGCAACGCGCCGTCAACCCTCACGCTGTAGAGCTCCCGTACTCCGGATGTCGCGGGATTCCTGTGGGCGCAGCCCCTGGCGGGAACACTTTTAACCTCCGCGGGCAACCGCGTGATGCGCCACAACAACGCGCTACAGGCCGGTAATATCCGAAACAGACCACCCTGCCCCTTTTAATTTCAAATTATTCGTTGCCACAATACCGCTTAACGTTCGCGGTATTATCCAGGTTACCAACAACCTGAGAAGACCTCAAAAGAATCACACAGAGCAGATAACACCAGACCGTTGTCATTACCGGATACTCAGGTAACCAGACTGAATCCACACGCGTAAAGTTTGTCGTCAGTTCTGCCAGCCGATCGACCGCAGAAGGCTTCCGGCTCCGCAGAGGTATGAGGTTATAACGTGTGCGGGTAATCACTTTTTCCGGCGTATCCCGGGATGAACAACGACGGAACTGCTCTGGTTTTAACTTCCATTCGTCTCTCGTTACTTTATGCTGTAATCAACGTGATACTGCCAGCATACCGCACCAGACTGGCATTCTGGTGCCCTCCCCAAACTCATTACTCCCGTGCCACCACTTAACCGGTCTCTCAGCAATATCGCCTTAACGCTACGTTTAGTTATCCCACACCGGATGTCCGATGCCATTGCGACAACCTGAAGGTAACCAGCCAGTTAGCTGAGGTGTTAAGCTGCTGGATGCATACACCTTGCATACACCTTGCCAAATCTAATCGCTCTTAACCAATTTCCAGGATACAAGGGGGCGATTACTGAGAATGCTCTCAGACTGTCACTCACCAGATCGGATACGTTTACCGCTCAGACGGATGCTTAATGCACTCTGTTCACGTGTGTTGCAGGTACGTTTTATATACGCAGGTTATACGCCAGCTATCAGAGATAGCCCTGTGGGTACAACGCAATCTGCTGCTACTGCGTTCTCATGCCCACTGATCGCACTCACAGTGTTTATTTCACATATATGAACTCATGTATTTGATCTCATGTGTTTGATCTCTCTTATATATTTATAATACCAATCAGACAGTCTTATCCCACCAGTGGTACCTGTCGCCTGCCCACAGGTCACAGGCTGATGCACCACAACCGCCTTCAAAAACAACTCTGCAATTATCAGAACGCCAGTTTTCCCCTTGTCTCACGAAAATCCTCCCTCCTTTATCGCGTGCGCGTGCGGAAGCATCGTTTCGCAACAATCACCCGACATACCGGTACGGCTCAGCCACCGCAATCCCCCCGTTTATCTCCTGACGGTCACATTCCCGATTATTTTTTACGTTTCTCCCCGGTTGTTATGCCGGGGAAGGTGGTGCGTT